>JACCEC011158059.1_pt1 | contig 18155 bp, 11 predicted proteins | sample 7450121 | NCBI WGS metagenome assembly JACCEC01 (sample SAMN15323455, study PRJNA562643) | freshwater metagenome | isolation source: river surface water | place: USA:Blue River Watershed | collected 2017-08-18 | reverse complement strand
CTAACTTGGCCAAATGGAAACACCGCAACACTCTTTACCGCGGATGAGCCTGACTCGCTCCGTGGTCCTCAGTTCACTCACGCATGGGGCGATGAGATTGCAGCTTGGCGTCAAACCCCCGATGCTGCAGGTATGACCGCGTTTGACAACTTGCGCGTTGGTACTCGTCTTGGTGCACACCCACAGATGGTAGTGACTACTACCCCGAAGCGTGTACCGCTGCTCTACAAGCTTATCGAAGAGTCTCGCACAGACAAGCAGGGCGGATCCAAGGTTGTTGTTACTCGCGGTTCAACCCTAGACAACGCTGGAAACCTTTCTGGTGCATACCTCGATACCATTATGGGCGTTTACGAAGGTACAACCCTAGCCCGCCAGGAACTTTATGGTGAGATGCTTGACGATGTTGAAGGAGCCCTCTGGAATGAAGAAATGGTCGAGGCGGCTAGAGAAGCAATTTATCCTCTTTCTACTCCGCTACGTGTTATCGGCGTGGACCCTTCGGTTGCTGAGAATCCCCGCGACGAGTGCGGCATTGTTGTCTGCGCGGCTACTGCAGAGCACGACCTCTATAAGCGCAATGCTTGGGTTCTTGAGGATGCTTCAATTCATGGCTCCCCAGACACCTGGGCACGTAAAGTTGTTGAGATGGCTCGTAAGTGGGGTTGCCCCGTTGTTGCCGAGGTTAATCAGGGAGGCGCGCTCGTTCGTAATGCCATCCTCTCTATTGACCCAACCATTAAAGTCTTAGAAGTCCACTCCAAGTATGGAAAAGCTCTCCGCGCTGAGCCTGTTGTTCTTGCATACGAGCAGGGACGTATTCACCACGTTGGCTACCACCAGGACTTAGAGTCCCAGATGTATTCTTGGATTCCGGAAAGCTCTTCTAAATCTCCGGACCGCGTTGACGCACTGGTTCACGCCATGACCGCACTCTTGATCAAGCCTCCTCCAGGATTCTCTGGTGGAAAATTACGTGCAAAGAGCTTCGCAGACCGTAAAATGGGAGTAGCAACTCCAAATACTGGACGCGTTGGCCGCGTTTTTAGGGTTAGATAATGACTAGAGTACTTGTAGATAGGTTCCCATGCCACTTGGCGGCAATAGCTGCGGGCGAGATCGAAGATGTAACTACAATGCAAAGCTTTGAGCCAACTAAAGGCTCGAGTTATCTAGAAATTACCCGTGTAATTATTACAGATGAGCAGATTGTAGTTGCAAAAGATAGCCCGAGCGGCCCTCAAATTGTCTTTCAGGAGCGATACGAGACGTTTATACCGTCTGAAAAGGCTATTGAGGACTCTTTTGTTGTCACTTCGTCTGGAAAAATGCTAGCATTTAAGAAAGATACGGGTTGCGGTTGTGGATCACGCCTCAGGGGCTGGAATCCATACAAGACCTTGAACTCAATTAAGGACTAAAATGGAAATTACAGCACTAACTTTTGTAATTTTGGCGCTTGCAGCGTTTAGATTGACTCACTTGGTCACGACTGATGCAATTGCCGATGGTTTTCGTACAAAAGTGTGGAAAAAGTTCCCACCAAGCACAAAAATCGGTTATTTAATCACCTGTAACTGGTGCACGGGCTTCTGGGTGTCCGGTTTTTTGGTTATTTCTTACCTAGTTTTACCTGTTGCCACGCTTGTGGTATCATTAATCTTGGCTATTTCTGCTTCAATCGGGCTAATCTCCGCTTGGATTGAGCGATAACAGATAGGGAGCCCATTTTGGGTATTTTCAGAAAAGATAACGCAAGATCGAGCAATGCTCGGCAAAATTTGCGTGCTTCGACCCCAAAAACAGCCACCCGTGTGGCCCCTGGTGTCACAATTGACTCTTTTGGCATTGTTCGTGCAGAACCTCAGGTGTTTGACACTCCTCGCCCGCTTACTGCTGCCGCTGCTCAGATCAATTTGCAGGACAAGGGCGAAGCAGAGCTCTTTAAAGCTCGCCGTCAGTCCGCTTCTACCTCTTGGCAGAGCGAAGCCTGGGAGTATTACGACTCTATCGGCGAAATTAAGTACGCTTTTAACTTAGTGGCGTCTGTTGTGTCGAGAATTCGTCTTTACGCGGCTGCAGTTCAGAATCCTAGCGAAGCTCCTGCCCCTATCGACTCTGTTAGCAAGATTGATGATCGCCTAGCTGCTGCTGCCCAGCGTGCTTTGGACCGCCTAAGCTCTGCATATGGCGGACAGCCAGGACTTTTGAAGGATGCCGCCCTAAACCTGCAGGTTACTGGCGAGTGCTACCTAGTTCAGATTCCGGAGCGTATCGGCTCTGGCCTACCAGAGACATGGGACATCCGCTCTGTTGATGAGCTTCAGATCGACTCTAAGGGCAACTACATCATCAACCCTAGACGCGACGTTGGTGGTGGCTCTTCTTCAATCATGTCTCAGGGCAACAAGGATGCCATTGCACTCCCTAAGCAGTCTTATGTTGGCCGTATCTGGCGAGCACACCCCCGCTACACCCAGGAGGCTGACTCCAGCCTTCGCGGTCTACTAGATCTTTGTGCAGAACTTCTACTATTGAACAGGACATTCCGTGCAACAGCTCGTTCTCGCCTTAATGCTGGCGCACTTTATCTTCCAGACGGTCTTTCGGTTGCTGCTACTCCTGACCCTGACTACCCGTACGACGAAGACGGAAACTACAACGAGCAGTACAACCCAGAGGAAGCTGCCGACGATTTCGAAGACCAGCTAATCGATGCGATGACCACTCCGATTAAGGACGAGGACTCTGCGAGCGCCGTTGTTCCGTTGATCATTCGTGGTCCTGCAGAGCTTGGCGACAAGATCAAGCAGTTCAAGTTTGAGCGTTCTTTTGACCCAGCGCTTGCTCAGCGTTCAGACCGCGTACTAGAGCGAATCATGCAAGGTCTAGACGTCCCTAAAGACGTCGTAACGGGACTTGCTAACGTTAAGTACTCCAACGCTCTACAAATCGATGAAGCCCTCTACAAGGCGCACATCGAGCCTCTGATGCTACTTATCGTTGACGCACTGACAATTATGTACTTGCGTCCATACCTAATCGCAAACGGTTACTCTCCTGAAGAAGTAAAGAACGTTTGCATTTGGTACGACCCAAGCTTGGTTGCCACTCGTAATGACCGTGCTGCAGATGCCGACATGGGATTCGACAAGATGGCTGTATCCTTCGATACTTGGCGTCGTGCTCACGGCTTCTCGGAGGCTGACGCTCCTGATGCTAAGGAGCTAGCACTTCGACTAATTATCTCTAAGGGTATGGTTACTCCAGAACTTACCGAGGGCATGCTATCGGCTGTTGCCCCGGAAGTTATGGGTCAGATTAGGCAGCAGGCTATGCAACAGAGTGGTGCTCCTATCCCGCCAGAGATTGATCAACTACTACAAGGCGGACAGCCTGCCGCCGCCCCTGAGGCAGGGCAAGCCCCGGCTCCAGCTTCTCCGGAGGCTATCACCCCGTCCGAAGCGACTCCACCACTAGCTGAACCAGAGGTTTAATATGGATACGCCAAAACTTGACATTGCACAGAAGCTCGCAGGAGTTCTCTCTGATGTTGTCACTGCTAAATTTATTTTGCAGGGATATCACTGGAACGTACTTGGTCCAGATTTTGGCGAGTATCACGAGTTCTTCGGAACCCTCTACGAGGACGTAGACTCTTCGATTGACCCGCTAGCGGAGAACATTCTAAAGGTAGGCTACCCAGCTCCCTATCTACTGAGCGATTTTGTAGAAATGTCTACAATCAACGAGGAGCGCCAGGACGGGTCCTCTACCCACTTCATGCTTCAGTCTGCCCTACGTGTTTTAGAAAAACTATATGACTGCCATCTAGGGGCATTCCACATTGCTGACCAGCACGACCTTCAGGGACTGATGGACTTCCTGGCTACACGCATTGACACTTACGCCAAGTGGATTTGGCAAACAAAGGCATACCTAGGAGTTCGCTAATCATGGCTGACTATATCGAAAACGTTCTCAAGGCTTCCGGCGGCCATGCTGCTCCTGCAGAAAACCTAGAACTTCCAGAAGAGTACAAGGAAGAATTTTTAGGATTCACCGAAGAAGATCTAGCAACTATCGCCGAGCTGCAAGAGCTAGACGATAACGAAGAGTTTGATAGCTATGCCCCAATTCTATCGGCCGGAGTATTAGTTCCAGAAGAGCAAGACCTAGCTAGCGCTTTGTTAGACGTTGTAGCAAAGTATGGAAAGTTTAATGACGACAATACTGGCGTCTGGGCTGGCTACGAGTCCGCAGAGGTAAACGCAGAAAATGCTGCTATTGGCGTTAAGTGCGGTAACTGCGTTTTCTGGGAAGCACCTAATGGCTGCAAGATTATTCAGGCCCAGACAGAGGAGGGTGGTCTCTGCCGATTTGCCATTCTTCCAGACGGAGCTGTCACTGCAGATGCCGACTACGGTGACGCGTGCCCTCCTGCAACTCAGGACATCATTCTAAACATCGAGAACCGTCAGAACGCTATTGACAATGTTGGCTACGGCCCATTAAACCCTGCAGAGCCAAACGAAGAGTTCTGGCAGGAGAAAGCCGACCGATGGAACATCGAGTCTGTAGAAGCAAAGAAGAGCATCTGCGGAAACTGCGTATTTTTTGACCGCCGCCCAAAGACCCTAGACTGTATCGAGTCCGGGATTGCTGAAGGCGGCTCTGGCGAGCAAAGCGCATGGGATGCTATTGACCAGGCCGAGCTTGGATACTGTACCGCGCTAGACTTTAAGTGCGCTGCCTCAAGAACTTGTAACGCATGGGCCGCAGGTGGACCGGTTACCGAAGACTCCGTTACTGCAACCGCAGGATCAAAGCCAGCCCCTAAGAAGGACCAGATTAAGGGGTCTAGCAAGAACAAGAAGGGTTCTGCTGGATCTGGTAAGGGCGTGACTTTCTCTAAGAAGGTCGAAGAGAGCCTATCTAAGAAGGTAAAAGAGCACAACCTAAAAGCCAAGGATGGTCGCAGGACCTCCCTAAAAACTCTTAAGGCTGTCTACCGCCGTGGAGCAGGTGCATTCTCTACTTCTCACCGTCCAGATCAAAACCGCAACTCCTGGGCTATGGCGCGTGTAAACGCATTCCTCAAGCTTCTAAGGTCTGGTAGCCCTTCTAACCCTAAGTACACCACTGACAATGACTTGCTTCCAGCCGGTCACCCTAAATCCTCAAAGACCGCCTCAGGCGTTTTAGTAGCGGCAACAGAACCTCTAATTGAAAGTGAATCACCTATGAACATGACAAATGATCCGTGCTGGGACGGCTATGTCCAGGTTGGTATGAAAGAAAAGGGCGGTAACCGCGTACCTAATTGCGTACCAGCTGCTTCTACTCTTGACTATGTTGTTGCTTCGGCAAACGAAGAGTATGGCGTGGCCAGACAGCTTGCCCCTGAGACGGCTTACGAAGTTGCTCGAAAGGCCTGCAGTAAGTACGAGTACATTTCTGATGAAGAGCTATACTCTGCAGTGCTCTGGGATGTAATGAGCTTTGTTGAGTATGCAACTACAGGCGTAACTGAGGACGAAGAGGAGATGGCTGAATACGCAGGGTTGCTGCCTGAAGGCCACCCAGCTACCGAGTCGTCACTAGTTGCTTCGCTTCTCTGGGTGGCTAGTGCCCCGGAGCTAGACAATTCTGGCCGACAGGTAGTTCTAAAGGCTTTCAGCAGTGACTCTGACTATGTAGATTCTTTGCACGCAAGTACCAGGCTTAAGGTTCTGCTTTCTAGCGGAACCCTGTCTGAGACTACGTCTGCCCAGCTAAAAGCCACAATAAAGCGGTACTACCAAGTCGACTAAACTTTATTAGGGTAAAATTTTAGTTAGATTTCTATCTTATTTGTAAAGGATACTCATGTCCAACGAACTACGCCAAAAACTGAGCGCGATTCTTGCAGCTATCGGCATGAACGATGGTGCTAACAAAGGCTTCTGGCGAATCCAGCCTCGTGATGACGAGGGTCAGTGGATCGAGATGGGTGCCGACGTACTGTTCAGAGTTCGTCTTGGTAGCGGTAGTTTAGTAGTTGGAACTGTTAGGGGCGTTTACGTTGGTCCATCTGGCAAGCCAGGTAGAGCACGTGTTCTAGTAGAGGGCCAAGAAGCGAATGGAATTCCTTCGGGCGTTTATGACGTTGAGTCAAACAACCTACAGCAGTTTAAGGCACTTCTTCCTGGCGCTAAGGGCAAAGCTAAGCCTGGCGAGCGTAAGGATAAGTTTGGAAGGCCAGTAAAGACACTGGCCGATTCCCAGTTGCCAGAGCTAAAGAACCTACTAAGAGTCGAGATTACAGACGAAGACCGTCGTCTAGCTAAGGGCGAGCTAACTCCTGAAGAGCGCGAAGCAGAGCAGGATGGCCGTAAGAACTCTCCTATTGCAGATCTTCCTGCAGGCTTTGAAGCAGAAAATCCTGAAGAGGCTAAGAAACTCCTACGCGAATCTGGCATCGAGCCAGATGATTTTGATCCAGACGCACAGCCAGCAGCTGCCCCCCAGCCCGAGCTAAAGCAGGCTACAGCTGCATGGATGCGTAATCCAAAAAACAATGGCAAGCAAATGTTTTACGTCAAAAACGGAAAAGCTACGCCTGTTTGGGTGGACAGCTTCGGTGAGACAGTGTTTAAGGGCTATGCCCCGATTGACCCAGACGACCACAACGCGGAGCCTCTATCCTCGATTGATGATTTCGCAGAGTCTGCTAAAAATGGAACCATCAACCTATTTCAGGGTCCAATCCCGTATGTAGACGGAAAGCCAATGGGCGGCTTTGAAATTAACCGCCTTGCATCACGCCAGGTTGCAGAGAAGGCCGAGGCTAGAAAGGCTGCAAAGGCCGCGAAACCAGCAGCAGAGACTCCTGCTATAGACCAGAGCAAGCGTCCTGCATCGTCAGAAGAAGAACGTCCTCTTCGTTATGGCGACAGAACCATACTAGACGCTCCTAAGACTGATGGAGAGATTGTTAGCCAGGATCTCCCTGAGCTCACTCCTGAGCAAGTAACCGAAATGATTAAGGAAGCTAAGCGTTTATATGTAGGCAGTCCTGTCGCAGAGCCAGCTCCTGAAGAACACGACAAGGCAGCACAGGAGGCATATCGTGCAGCCTACGTTGTTGATGCGGCTAAAGGCCCGGCTAAGAGTAAAAACCCAACTGGTGACGAGCGAGTAGACGAGGCCATCGCTAAGGTTAACTCCGAACCTAAGACAAAAAAGATTAAGGCACTGAACCTTGAAAGAGGTATGACCCTTGTAGTTGGCGAACAGCGCAAGCAGCTGACAATCTCTGACATAGATCTAGAAGCCGGCTGGGTGAAGCTTTTAGACTCTGAAGGAAAACAAGTTCCAGCCTTTGACGCAAAGGATCCCAAGAACGCAGGCAAAGGTGACCCCTTACTTCACCCGATAAAGACTAATGGCGAGTACACCATTCTTGACGCCAAGAAGTCACTGCCTAAGCCTGCCAAGCCTGCTAAGCCTGCTGCGCAACCGGCTACTCCGACCCCGGCTACTCCAGCTAAGCCCGCTAAGCCTGCTGCACAGCCAACTACCCCGACTCCAGCTACTCCAGCTACTCCAGCTGGTAAGGGTGGCAAGAAGAAGGGTAAGTCAGCACCTGTTGTCACACCTCCTCCAATGCAGGCTGTAAAGAGACCAAACCGCAAAGACAAGGGGCAAATGATTAGCCCTAGCCCTAAGTCTGCTGAAGAGCTTCGTAAAAAGAAGATCAACAATGCCATCAATGAAGATGGAACTCTTGCAACAATTCAAGACGACAATGGTAAGTTTAGGACTTTCGAGGATCCTAACTCAATCATTGATGCTCTTCTAGAGGAAAACCCTAACGCGGTAGTTAAAGATGATGGATCTGTTGTTGTTGAGCGCGCTAAGTTCACAGACAACGATGGAAAAGAGTACATCTATGAAGTTAGTGTCCAGCAAACATGGAATAACCAGTTTATGGAGAGGTACCTTTTCAAGGATGCAGAAACTGGAGAAGTTACTCACGACCTCTACAACTACGACTACAAGGATAGTTTCTACGGCCTTTACGGAGTAGCTAGCGGTCTAACCAAGACTAGAGACATGCTTCTAGGGCGCGCGATCCCGGGCAAGAAGGGAGTAGATGCTGATGGAGTGCCTGTAGGCAGCACCGAGCTTCCTAACTACTTTGGCCCTACTAAAAACCTAGACCAGAGATTAAAGTACTTCCGTAAGACTAGCGATATTCACAGCTGGAAAATTATTTCGATGGAAGAGAACGTCGCTAAGTGGATAATGGGACGCAAGCGCGCCCTCAATTTAGTGGATGGTACAGGACAGAAAACAGGCAAGAACTACAAGAATCAGTTCTTAAACGTTCGTCGCAGTTTCGTAGCATCTCTTTACGAAGCAGTAGATCTTAGAGACCCGGAGCTATTCAAAGAGCGACTAGTTCAGCTTATGGGTAGAACTCCTAACACCCCAGAGATGGTCGACTTAATCACTAGTACCCTAAGAAAGGGCATTACCGAGAGGTACAAGGGAACTGCTAGAGAGAAAGAACTTCAAACCCTTCCTCTATACGCTAAGTACATTTTGACAAATTCGCAATTCGACCTACGAAACAGGTCTCAGGTGCCGTTCATGTCTGAAGATGGCACCACACCAGTAGTTAAGGGAGACATAGTCCGCTTCGTAAGCAATGAAGGAGATTATGCCATTGGTGAGGTTATCAAGCTCAACGCCCAGTCGGGTGGTAAGGGCGGATACAAAGACACCGCAAAAGTTAGATTTGCAGATGGCACAATTGTTGATAACCTTCAGACCCGCAATATGCTGCACACCGAGGAAGAGCTTACTGACTACACCCCTTGGGTCAGAGACGAAGAGAAGATTCGACGTCGCCTATCCCAGGTAGGTCTCACTTGGGAAGAGTATCTGCTTAGACGTCAGGAAAACCCTGACTACGATCCAGAGGAACGCGACAGGGAGTATGCTCCGCTTGATGCTGGATCACCTTACCTAGGCGCTTCTGGAACCGAGGGAGACGCTGAACCAGAAATCGCCGAAGAAGAAGAAGAAGTCGAGCCTGAAGCCCCATCTAACCAAAAGAAGGCAGAAGACCTCGTAGCTGGCGACGCTATGTACAACAAGGATGGAGAATACATCGGAACTGTTATCGAGACAGTTTCGGTTCCATCTGAAGATGGCGGCGAACCTGGTATTGCAGTTAGATACCTCACCATCGATGGCCAAGAAGAAGTTGAAGTTCTAGATAGTGGTGAATCCCGCGGCCCAAAATAGACGGGGCCCGGGAGGCCCCAGCCGCACTTAACTCCTTAAGCAATCTAGGAATCGACTTCCAGTCCGCAACAATGGACGCTAGCGGAACTCGCCTACCTACTCCAGGCGCGTTTACTGGGAAATTTCAAGAGATTCTAGAAGGCGCAGATAGCTGGAGCGAGGTTGCAGATAGGCTGCAGGGTCAAACCGTAACCTACTTTGACTTTGAGACTACAGGTATCTCAGACTATGACGGACAGGACGTATTCAACGATCCTGTTCAGCTAGGCGCTGTGCAGGTTAAAGATGGAAAAATCGTCAAGCGATTTAACATGTACGTTAACCCAGAAAGCCGCCTCTCTGACTGGTCTGCAAACAACCTAAAGCGTGACGTTCTAGATGAAAACGGCGACATAGTTCGAGACGAGAACGGTAAGCCGACTACCACTCTAGTTACCCCGGAGTGGCTAGCTCAGCAGCCTAGCCAGAAGGAAGCGCTGGACGCATTCATTGAGTTTATTGGCCCTGACGCGCTTCTTGGCGGCCAGAACGTGCCTTTCGACGTTGAGATATTGAAGCGCATGGCTGACAAGTATGAGACCCCGCTGTCAATTGCAGGAACTATCGACTCTAAGGATCTTGCATCCCTTCTACCTAAGTATGACCCTGAGAAGGGCGTCGACGGTCCAAAAGCACCAGACCGCAAGACCGGCGAGGTCAAGGCTAGCTCTAGCCTCGGCCCTGTCGCTAACTTCCTTGGGTTTGAGCCAGCAAACTGGCACAGTGCGGATGGCGATGCTGAAGACTCCTACAACCTTGTTTCCAAGATTATTAATCGCGCTGCGGAAGAAAACAATAGCAACCTAGGCCTCCTAGACTTTGACGCCATGCAAAAGCGCTACAACGAACGCATGGCAGAGTTTAAGCAGGTAGTGTCCGGGAACAACCCAATAACAGAAGCTCAGGAGAAGGCACTTAGCTCTATGGCTGAGTCAACCAACCCTGAAGTTGCCGAGCTTGCACGCGAAGCGCTGGCTAACAAGAGCACTCGTGGCGCTGCCGCAGAAGCCCTATCGAGACTGCATGCCTTAGAAAATAGCGCTACTGTCAAAGTAGATGCCTCGGCTTCCTCTAGTTCTGGCAAAAAGTATGACATCTCCAACATTCAGTGGAACACCAAAGTAGAAGATGTAATAAAGAAGCCAGAACCAGCTACAGAAAATTCAGACGATTCGCAATCATGGCCAGAGCTAGAAAGCCTTCTATCAGAACTTTTCAGTTACTTCCCTACGATAAAGGAAGTTACTAGAATAATTGGTACAAATGGAATATCCAATATAAAAGCCGCGCGTAAGCAATACAACAGCGTAATCGGGGAGGGCGATCCTGAAAAGATTGCTTATGCTAAAACAAAGTATATAAACGCAATACAGAAGATTATGGACAAGCACCTAGAGGCATTCGAGGAGCAAATCGGGAGAAGATATTTTGGTGCAAAGTATCAAGCACTTGGATATAAGCCTGATGGCATTCTAGACAATAAGGACGTTGCTCTTTTGTTGTCTAAATACAGAATGGCAGAGAACGATCCGAACAATCGAGCCAAGCGGCCATTAGAACTTAGAACTCCGGCTGATATTACTAAGTACTGGGAAGCCCGTATCCTGAGAGAAGTTCCAGAGATTAGTTCTTCACTTTTAAGTAGCCTAGAGGGATCGTGGACTATTGCGGACAGATCTAGACTATTAAGCATGTTTAATATCAATTTATTTGCAGCTAGAAGTAGTCTTGTGGGAGTGCTTGCAAGCACTACAGAAAAATTAACCGAGGCTGAAATGGATCTTATCGTTCAGAGCGCTAAACAAGACTTCTATGGCCGTATTTCTGGTAAAGAAAACCTAAGCGCTTTTAGGGATATAGTAGATGACCGAGGTAACGTTATTCGCGTGTTTAGAAATCCACGCGGTAAGGGAGTTACCGCCACAGACGCTCAAATTAAAATCGCGTCCTCGGCTTTCCGTAAAATTAGAGACAGAATTGGGTCAGACAAGAAGCCTGTAACCTTAAGCTTTACTGCCCTCAGCTCAATTCTTCCATCGCTCGGTAGGGCTGAAAAAAGTGGGCCCCGCACCTTAGGCTTTGCCTTTAAGGGCGGAGATGCTAATGTTATACCTAGTAGGACCGAAAAGGGACCACTACAGACAGGCGAATATGATCCAAATAAGTCTCACCACTCAAATAACTACAGCACCTATGAAGAAAAGCTAGAGCACACGATTATCCACGAGTACGGCCACGTAATGATGTATAAGTACTGGGCAGACAATGACAGTAATTTAGATAACGGTGCTATTGCTTTGAAGAGAGATTACGAGAAGTACGGCGTAAAAGGACAGGTTGTCAGCGATTACGGAAAAGAGAGTGTCTCGGAGCACTTTGCAGAAGCTTTTGCAAGATACATAGTTACTGGAGACGCAACGCCAGAGTTCTTGAATCTGCTAAGATCTAAGGGACTCTTAAAAAGCCAACAGGAGAAATAAGTATGGAAAAGCCAGAACGTCAGCACGAGACTAAAATTCCTTACATAATTGACACGCCTACTGGCTCGGAAGAAGGCTTCCTAGACCTAGCTAAGCTGTCTCTAGAAGAGCTAGACGAGTACGCATTCACTCTACCTCAGGCGGCAGACGAGTTGCTATATCGCCAACTCCTCGAATACCTGGGGATTAAATAATCACAATAATCTATACCGTGCTAAAATATAATAGCCAAAGCGGGACGCCGCTAAACTTACTACGTAGAAGGTAATAATGGCCAAGAATTTAATTGACTACTGGTTTGTAGTAGACCCATCCACCGACGAGGTCGTCCAAATTGCAATGCTGGGACCCCTAGGTATGCTTCTCAGAAAGAATGAAACCTGGGAGTATGTTGCTGGTACAGATTCTGGTCTTGACGAAAACAGTAAAGACAAGATTTACCAGTATGACTGGGCATCTGACACTACCCCGCTGCCAGACGACTTCACAGAAGACGACTTAACCCTAGATGCAGTAAGAAAATTTGACGCTGGGGAGCTTACCGTAACTGATCTAGATGGCATTGCCGACCTGATCTATGACGGCACTGACGAGGAGTAGAAGTGGCAGAGTCCAGACTTTACACCATCCCTGGTGGCGTTCAAGCAGAGGCCAAGAAGGCTCTTGCATGGCGCAAGGAGCATAAGCGTGGCGGCACTCCCGTCGGACTTAATACTGCTCGCACCCTGGCTAGGGGCGGGCAAATTGGCATTGAGAAGGTTCGCCACATTGCTAAATACTTCCCTCGTCACGAAGTTGACAAGAAGGGTAAGGGCTGGGCTCCAGGCGAGGACAAGTTCCCGTCTAACGGCCGCATTGCATGGGCACTTTGGGGTGGAGACGCTGGACAGCGCTGGGCATCTGCAATCGTAGAACGCGAAAACAAGAAGAAGGCTACTACTGCTGGTGGTGGCGCATATGGTTTTGTAGATCAAGAGGAGCCAGACGAGCTAGACGCCTTTAAGATGGCGCACGAGCTGGACCCATACCTAGGCCCAGAGTTTATGGCGCGTGTTCGCCTAGACAACTCAGGCATTGATCGCCTATATAAGGTCGAGGTTGACGGTCAGGTTTACCTGTGGGACGGTTCTGGCTGGGATAACATGGGCCACGTAGATGGCGATGTCTACTCCTACGACAAGGCTCTAGATGAGCTAGGCGACATGGTAGAGAAGACTCACGTAATCATCGATCCTTCTTCTGCAATCATTATTTCTGCTTTCCTGCAAGAGCGTCCATTCCAGCCAGTAACTCTAGACGAGATTGATCCCGAAGAAACTGCCCTCATGCAAGAGGGTATCTTTGATGAAGACTTTGCCACAATCGACATGGTAATGACCGCGGCTGGAGAAGCTCCTGCCCCTGCCTCTGCACCTAAAGAAAAAGAAGGTCTTACCGACGCGGATGGCAATTTTACACCAGAAGAAAGATCTGAACTAGCTAAGAAGCAGCCAAGAGATGCTGGCGGACTTTTTGTTAAGGTTGGTTCCAGGACTGTAGTTGCTGGAGATAAAGAACGCGGATCGGGAGTTTTGGAGTCTATTGACTACGAAAATGGCAAGGTCAATGTTCGTCTAGACAGCGGTGATCTGATCTCCGTAGACCCTAAATACACCGACAAAGAAGAAAACGTCAAAACTCCTACACCGTCTATGCTTCCTGACAGCAAGACTCCTCCTATGAAGACCGATGGAATTCTAGGAAAAGCAAGAAAAGATGACACTCTTAAGAAAGCTACGCTACCAGCTGGGACAAAGGCTATCGGGCCGGGAGATGTTCAAAATCTGCTATCAGAGTGGACAAAAGACCTATCAGAGTCCAGGAATAAGGCAGCAGTCGAGACTTCTGCACCTGCAGCTGCTTCTGATGTTGACACTGACGGCAACTACGAGGTTAAAAAGGGCGATAGCCTCTGGGCAATTGCCGAAAAGACTAAGGCAGAGGGTCAGAGCACTGAAGACCAGTGGCTCAAGATTATGGCAGCCAACCAGGGCAAGCTAAAGTCTGGTGACCCTAACCTAATTTTTGCCGGTGAAAAGGTGGCTATCCCTGGAAAGTCCACGCCTTCTGCTCAAGAGGGCATGCGCAAGGATAAGCAAGACACTTCTCGATCTGACGATGCTGCTAAGAACAAGGCTGCTGCAGATCAAGAGCGTATTCGCAACGCTAAGCAAGAAGAGTCTAGGGACGCAAAGAACGTCCAAGAAGCTATGCGCAAGGACAAGCAGGAAGTTTCCAAGGCAGAAGCAGACAAGAAGAAGGCTGCTGCCGATCAGGAGAGACTGCGCGATGCTAGAAATGCAGACCGCCTAGACACCACTGCCAAGAACAAGGCAAAAGCAGAGGCAGATGCTCGCGCAGGCATGCAAGCAGATAAAAAGGCTATTTCGGATGCAGAAGCTGCTAAGAAGAAAGCCGCTGCAGACCAAGAGAAGCTTCGCAATGCTCGCAACCAGGACCGCGTAGACACCACGGCAAAGGCAAAGGCTAAAGCAGCTGCGGACGCTCGTGCTGGTATGCAGGCTGATAAGAAGGCCATCTCTGACGCCGAGGCCGCAAAGAAGAAGGCATCGGCTGATCAGGAGAAGCTACGCAACGCCCGCAACGCTGACAGAGCCGACACTACTTCCAAGAACAAGGCTAAGGCTGAAGCTGACGCAAGAGCTGGCATGCAAGCAGATAAGAAAGCAATTTCGACCTCTGAGGCTAAGGCTGCTGCTGACGCAAAGGCTAAGGCTGGCGTTCAGGCAGACAAGAAGACTTCTTCTGCAGCTGAAACCGCTAGAGCAAAAGCAGAAGCCGACGCTAAGGCTAAGGCCGGAATGCAGGGAGACAAAAAGGCTAGCTCCACCGCTGAGGCAAAAGCAGCCGCTGACGCTAAGGGTAAGTCTGCAGTTCAGCAGGCTAAGAAGTCCGACTCCCCTGGAATTACTAAGTCCGAGGCTCAGAAGCAGCAGGCAGAAACTCAGGGCGATGTCGCTCAGGGGAAGAAAGCTGACCAGCCTGGAATCAAAGATAAGCAAATCAGCAACGTTAGAAAAAAGCTCGAGGAGCGAAAAGACTATCTACGAGGCCAGCGTCAAAAGTATGGCACTTATGAAGAACGAGCTAAGGCTGCCAAAGAGCGTAATAACCCTCTTAACAAGCTTTCCCGAGGAGATAAGTAATGAGCAACCAAACCGTCCCATCGAACTCCAGTGTAAAGCCTAAATACCTAGCTCTTGTTTCCCCTGATGACAACCAGGCTGTTATGGACGTTGTTGCCATTATTCCAGCTAGTGACAAGGGTCTAGCCCCTGCGACATATAAAAGGGAGAAAGGCGAGTGGATTCTAGATGAGCAGATTCTAGCTGACCTAAAGTCTCCTGCTCCGCCTCCTGTAGTCGAGCTTAAGGATGAAGTTCTAAACGATGTTCTAAAGCAGGCTGACAATATTTCAGCACCAGTTCAGGCTTCTGCAGCACCAGACGAGTTCTCTATCTTCTGGGAAAAAGTTGTTGAGCCACTACTAGCTGCTGGCGGTTTAGACCGCAATCGTGGTAACGCCGAAGAGCTTCGTCGTTATTGGACTCGTGGTAAGGGTGCCCTCAAGATTCGTTGGGGCACTCCTGGCGACTGGACCCGCTGTGTTCGTCAGCTTTCTAAGTACATGGGGCCACGCGCTAAGGGCTACTGCCAACTTCGTCACAAGGAAGCTACTGGTGTTTACACCGGAAGCAAGCTAAACCCTGGCAGAAAGTCTCGCTCATTTGCTGCTCTAGACAACCTCTACATCTCAGAGGAAGACTTCAACCAAAGCGTAATTGAAAAGGCTCGTCTAACTGCAATGGCAGCAGATGCTAGAGAGAAAGTTGCACTAGTTGCATCGGCTCCTAGGCTTGGAAGTAAGTTCACTATTCCTATGCTTGTACCTGAAGAAATTGAATCTGGCGACAAGAGAAAGTTCAAGAAGGGTTCAATCTCTGTTAGAGACCTACCTATCCCTCTTCTTTGGCAAATTAAGACCGCTTCTGGGCACGATGGTTCAGTAGTTGTAGGTCGAATTGATTATGTTGAGCGCATTGATGGCGGCATGGGTAACGCTTATGGTGTATTTGACAGCGGACCATATGGCCGCGAAGCCGAGAGGCTAGTCCGTTATGGATTCTTGCGTGGAGTTTCTGTTGACTTGGACCAGTTTGAGGCCAAGGAAAACAAGCGATCTCAAAAGGAGCTGGCTGATGAGCAGGAGACTGGCCAAACAATTGGCAAGGACAAGCTCACCATTAATAAGGCTCGCATAATGGCTGCTACAATTGTAGCTAAGCCAGCATTCCAGGAATGCTCTATTTCTATTGAATCAATGGGGGACCAGGAGGAAGCTATGACCCCGGAAGACGGCGTCTACGAGGAGTCTATGCAGGACTTCGCCGACATTGAGCCAATCACAGCGTCTGGTTTCCTGAAGTCCGAAATTCCCGTTGTTCCTCCTGCTGACTGGTTTAAGCGTCCAGCTATGACAAAGGCGACACCGCTTACCGTTGATGACGACGGTCGTATCTACGGACACATTGCGGCTTGGCACGTAAACCACATCGGGCTGCCTCGTGCAACTAAGCCACCACGTTCACGTAGCAAGTATGCCTACTTCCACACTGGTGTAGTTCGTACCGCTGAAGGTACCGACGTTCCAGTTGGTCAGCTAACTCTTGCTGGTGGCCACGCTCCTCTGAACGCAGACGCAGCTTCTGCAGCTAGACACTACGATGACACTGCCTCTGCTGTCGCAGACATCCACGTTGGCGAAGACGAGTATGGCATCTGGTGCGCTGGCTCACTCCGCCCTGGGTTGGACGAAATGCAGATTCGTGCACTTCGCGCCTCTGCTCCTTCAGGAGACTGGCGTCCAATCAATGGCGCACTTGAGCTAGTAGCTATCTGCCAGGTTAACGTTCCAGGATTCCCTACCGCTCGCGCAATGATCGCATCTGGTAAGGTTATGGCTCTTGTTGCAGCTGGTGCAAGTTACATGGCAGCTATGAAGTGCTCTGGTGCCGCTTGTGCGCTAAACACTAAGGCAGAACTACTGGGGCAGCTAGCAGCTAGCGCTCCAGACCTAAAGGTCCGTGTCAGGGAAGCAAAGAAGGCACTTAGGGCCTACAACCTTGAAGCACTAACAGCTAGTGCAGCAGATATGCGTGAGAAAGCTCTAACAGCGGCTGCAGTAGCCGAATTGGCAAAAATCTCTGAAGAAGAGCGCGCTGAGCTAGCTAAAGAAGGCAAGGCTCTATCAGACGGCGCTTATCCAATTCGCAATGTTGAGGATCTGAAGAATGCGATTCAGGCTTATGGTCGTGCAAAGCCTTCCGAGCGCAGCGAGGTTCGTAAGCACATTATCAAGCGTGCCCGCCAACTGAAGAAGTCTAACCTTATCCCTGAAAAGTGGATGACTGCTGCTTCAGCTGAAGTAGAGGCTATGGTTGCCGCTATGCGTGCAAAAGCTCAGACGGTAGTTGCAGCTGCCCCTCAGGATGAAGAAATCTCTGATGAAGAGCTAAAAGAGCTACGTCAAGCTAAAAAAGAAGCTGACAAGCAAACTGAAGAAGAGATTGCTAAAGCTGAAGACGTCAGAACTGGAAAAACTACAGTTCAAGACAAGTTTGATGACGAAGGTCGTCAAAAGTACGTCTCTGGAGTAAACCAGCCCCGTGATGCTAAGGGCAAATACCGTACTGTATTGGCTCGTCTAAAGCAGGACCTAGGTGAAGCAGGTCTAGCACGTGCTTTGCAGAAGGCAGAAGAGGCTGAAAACCTAGACTTTGCTGGTGACTACTCTGCATCTGTTGGCGCAAGCTCCGAGCTTCTAGGCATGATTGACCGTCTAGATTCTGGTGCATTGAACGCTCGAGCCCTAGAGAACGTCAGATTGACTGCAGCAGAGCTTGGTAAGACCATTGCAAACTTACCTCTACCGTTCGGTAAGGAAGCAGAAAAGATTAAGTTTAGCGATCTACCTACTGGACTCAAGGACCTCATTGAAGCAATGATTTCCCGAGTCGAGTCAAAGATCGGTAAAAAGGACGCAGACATTGCTACGCAAGAGCTGCGCTCCTATATGGCTGGAGCAGATGTCTACTCTCAGGGTGAAGTTCAGTCTGAGATGAGCAAGCTCCTCCGACTCCTTACCTAAAAAATAAGGTAAAATTATCCGTAGGTGGAGCGCCTCACGTTTTTATGCGGTGAGTCCCTCAACCTTGACTGTAAATATAGGACAAATTGTCCAATACTAACTGGCCTAGGAGGTACAGTGTACGACCAGAT
>JACCEC011485255.1_pt1 | contig 18156 bp, 14 predicted proteins | sample 7450121 | NCBI WGS metagenome assembly JACCEC01 (sample SAMN15323455, study PRJNA562643) | freshwater metagenome | isolation source: river surface water | place: USA:Blue River Watershed | collected 2017-08-18 | reverse complement strand
TTTTAATTGCAGTTCATACCATTCATTTAAACAGTATTCTGACCAACAAAAACAGTATTCATTCCAGCAGAAATCACATAATCCTTTTTCTTTTGTTTGATCATTATCATCTGATTTATGCAGGATATAAGTGCGAGGACAATGGTGATAATTATTCATGGTTTTATATTTGGCTGAATTAAAAGTAGAAACTGCTATTTATCTAAACTTTTAAAACATCCTCTAAATTATTTTTAACCTTCTCCTGTCAATAATTTAACTTTACTAGCAGCTGTTGTCGCTTTTTCTCTAGCTTCTTGAATATTGCCACCTTTAGCTAAAGCTACACCCATGCGACGATAGGGATGGGCAGTAGGTTTACCAAATAATTTAATATCTACATCTTTTATTGCTAAGGCTTCATCTATACCAGTAAAGGTAATAGAATCAGATTTTTCAGAAGCTAAAATTACCGCACTAGCTGAATATCCTAACTGTTCAATGTGAGGAATGGGTAAACCTAAAATCGCTCGCAGATGTAATTCAAATTCATTCAAATTCTGGGAAATTAATGTCACCATTCCTGTATCGTGAGGTCTGGGAGAAAGTTCGGAAAAAATCACTTCATCTTTGGTGATGAAAAATTCCACGCCGAAAATACCTGCTCCTCCTAAAGCATCAGTTACTTTTTTGGCAATTGCTTGAGATGCTAAAATTTTATCTTCAGAAATAGCTGCGGGTTGCCAGGATTCTTGATAATCTCCTCTTTCTTGACGGTGTCCAATGGGATCACAGAAAATTGTCGGTGCGTCCCATTGTTTAATTGTTAATAAGGTAATTTCAATTTCAAAATTTATAAATTCCTCCACAATTACCTTTTGACTATCACCACGAGAATTAGAAATAGCATAGTTCCAGGCTTTTTCTACTTCAGTTCTATCATTAACTACAGATTGACCTTTGCCAGAAGAAGACATCACAGGTTTAACAACATTGGGGAAACCAATTTCTTCGGAAATAGTAATTAGTTCTTCTAAGGTGACAGCATAACCATATTTAGCAGTTCTAATTCCTAATTCTTGATGTGCTAATTCTCTAATTCTGTCCCGGTTCATGGTGTAGTTAGTGGCCTCTGCTGTGGGAATAACTGTAATTCCTCTTTGTGCAAATTCTTGTAATTTTTCTGTTCTAATGGCTTCAATTTCTGGGATAATAAAATCAGGTTGATGTTTGTTCACCACTGCTTCTAAATCATCAGCACTGAGCATAGAAATAACTTCTGCACAGTCAGCAACCTGCATGGCGGGAGCATTAGCATATCGGTCTACAGCAATAACATAATTGCCTAAACGTTGAGCCGCAATGACAAATTCTTTGCCTAGTTCTCCTGAACCAAGTAGCATTAATTTCTGGGGTAGTTTTAGCACCTTAATCATGAGTTTATGATGATTATTAAAAGAATACAAAAATTTTAGATCCCTGACTTCTTAGAGAATTTGTGGATCTGATTTATTCTGATTGATTATTTACACATAACGATCATCTCGTCAAGTTTTAAATGAATGTTTATTTGTATAGGTTGGGTTGCGCCGTCGCTTAACCCAACCTACTTGCAAATATTAAATATTTATTTTGATATTAACAGGAATTACGCAACTGGCACAGCGATCGCTAATTAGTAGTATATTTGTATTGTAATGAAGATGTTATTGAATCAAACAGTTTGAGAATTGTTAAGCTAAATGATGAGCAAAAAATCAAGCTCATTTGGTATTAATAATAGTAGAATAGAAAGCCAGCATCAATTTGTGATTTCTTATGTCTGCTACGCCGTTGGTATCTTTGGTAGATTCATCTAACTCCGTCAAATCTGATATTATTCCCCCTCTCCTTGGCGCTTCGGTGACGGAGTTAACAGCTTGGGTACAGCAGCAGGGACAACCCAGTTATCGGGGAAAACAATTGCATGATTGGATCTATAATAAGGGTGTGCGATCGCTCGCTGATATTTCTGTATTTCCTAAAAATTGGCGTTCAGAACTTGCTGATATTCCTATTGGCCGTTCTTGTCTACATTACCGTTCTGTTGCCCCAGATGGAACGGTTAAATATCTTCTGCTATTGACTGACGGGGAAATAGTCGAAACAGTCGGTATTCCTAGTGATAAACGTTTAACTGTCTGTGTCTCTACCCAAGTCGGTTGTCCTATGGCCTGTGATTTCTGCGCTACTGGTAAGGGTGGTTATAAGCGGAATCTTACCCGTGGGGAAATAGTTGACCAAGTGCTGACTGTCCAAGAAGATTTTCAACAACGGGTGAGTAATGTCGTCTTCATGGGTATGGGTGAACCGTTGTTAAATACGGAAAATGTGATTTTAGCACTTAAATCAATTAATCAAGATGTGGGAATTGGTGCGCGATCGCTTACACTATCTACTGTAGGCATCCGCGATCGCATTTTACAACTTGCCCAACACCAATTACAAATTACCCTTGCCGTAAGTCTCCACGCACCCAACCAAGCATTACGGGAACAACTCATTCCCAGCGCCAAACCCTACCCCATCGAAGACTTACTAGCAGAATGTCGAGAATACGTAGAAATAACCGGACGCAGAGTAACTTTTGAATACATTCTTCTGGCTGGAGTCAATGATTTACCAGAACACGCTTTAGAACTCTCCAAACGTCTGCGGGGTTTTCAAAGTCATGTTAACTTAATTCCCTATAATCCCATTCAAGAAGTAGATTATCAAAGACCAACCCGCGAAAGAATAGACGCTTTTGTTAACGTTCTCCAGCAACAGAATACTGCTGTTAGTGTCCGTTATTCTCGGGGTTTAGAAGCTGACGCTGCTTGTGGACAATTAAGAACAACTACAAGGTAATTGGTAACTGGTGATTGGTAATTGCAAAACAACTGACAACTATCTTTTAGCATAAATACCAGGTGCGTAAGCCTCAATCACTTTACCAGTACGAGTGCAAGTTATCATCAGATAATCGCAACTAGGGCATTGTGTTCGTGTAACTTGACTATCAGTAATATAGTGACGTTCAGCCGCACTACCGCAATTTGGGCAATGAATCTTTTGTAATACTTGCATTTTAAAACCCCTGGATTGAATAATTTTTGAGGAAAGTTGACAAAAATTGTTTAATTATTCTGAGTAAATTTTATACAGCCAAAACATTTGATATTCTTACTCATTATTGTAAACCTGATAATTTTTGCCATCATGCTTGAGATATATAAATTTACTTTAGATGTAAATTTTCTTTGATTAGAAGTGATCCCTATGGTTTACTCCTTGAGATAGCCTAGTTTATCCTTGAGAAAAAATGAGCTATTTTTGTATTCAACCGCTACCAGATTGTAAAAACTGTAATCAAAGTCACAAAATTTGTAGTTTTAGATTTAATTAATGTTTGTGTAAATATTCAGCTATAGTAATCCGTCATACCCATATACCAGAATTCCGTGATCAATTTACCATTTATAGACACAATCAATAAAAAAAAGTCGGGTATCTTATTGCCTCACCTGAATTTTGCTATATCACTCTACTAACCATGAATAAAAAAGTAAGTAGTCATCCCAAAGGCTAAGAAGATCACCAATTTCTGCACTAAACTGGTTTCTAATTATCGGGGAAAATGAGTTATTATTAATTGGAGACTACCCCATTTTAGATTTTATCTATCAGGGGTAAATAGTGCCTAGAAAAAGAGTTTTTTTGCTTACTTATTGTAACTTTTTAATACTCCTAGTTCTTGCTGCATCGGTAAAACATCTAAAATATCAGTTTGAGAACAATACTTGAGGTCTTCTGAACATTCTAGGCGTAATAAGCGTTGACCATGACTAGCATGATGGAGTAGTCCTAATAAGTTATCTTGCCATTGAGAGTAAAGAGCGATCGCACTAATTACTTCATCATTACCACTAATTTTTCCTAGAGAAAAATTTGTGTGTTGGCAAATACTATAAGCGATGGCCCCAGCACAAACTGTATCCTCTAAAGAAAAACTACCTTCCCAACCAGAACCAACAATCCAAACAGTTTCCGGTTGCTTTTCTAAGAGAAAATTGACAACTGCTGCCCGATTAATCAAAGCTGCTGCCAGGACAATGGGGGCTTTTTCTATCCTTTGTAAAGCACGAGTACCATTAGTTGTACTAATAAATAAGCGTCGTCCTGCAACTAATTCTGGTGTACAATCTAAGGGTGAATTACCCAACTCAAAACCAGCTACTTTAGCACCTCCCCTTTCTCCAGCCCTTAAGCGTTTTTCTGGTGGCCATTCTTCACTGTGTGTCATAAGCTGATCTAAATCGCTAAAAACTTGTACAGCTTCACCTCCGGCAGCTAAAACTGTGGCCATTGTGCTAGTTGCGCGTAAAACATCCACAGCGATCGCACATTCTGGAACTATATTAGTTGGGGTCAATTCGGGAGTGTGATATACAAATATCTTCACGTGCTGGTTACACCTATTTTATAAGACTGCGGTACTATTCTACCCACTTGATGTCCCTAACTGCCGATAGTAAGCTCTTTCTCTTGATCAATACACAAATACTAATTAATCTTCAACAACCTATTAATTAAGCTTTTGGGTTTGATATTACTTATTCTAATATTAAGTATAGAAAAAACTTTTGATCAAAATTTTTTGTGTGACACTTGCGTAAGTCCTAGTAAAATGTCTATGTCCGTCATTAAAACCTTATGCCTAGTACCACTGATTTTCTGCAATATACCCAATGGTGTGGGATTGCAACAATAGTATTTGCAGTCCTGACAATCCTGGCTTTCATTTTACAATGGGGCTTGCGCTTCCGACTGGTGGGGACAACAGGCTTTATGCTGGTACTGACAGCAGGGTTATTTTCACTTTCCCTTGTACCCCTAACGCGCACCGTGATTTCTGGTGCTGTGAAGTATACCCTAGTTTATGATAACGGTTCTAACCAAACCGTAATTGCGACTAAACCAGAAATTACTCCCACGGAATTAGAAGCCACTTTACGTCAAGCAGCTAGTAACCTCTATTCCTATGGACGCTTAGGTACGAAAGGTAATAATCAATTGACAGTTCGCGCCCGCACTATTCTCCACCCAGAACCAGGGCTATCTTTACCCCTATACTTGGGTCAAGTAAACCGCACTTTAGTGAGTCGTGAAGATCCAGAAATGGAAGTACAAGTTTATTTAGACAAGTTTGCTTTATTACCAAAATCTACAGATTCATAGGTAGATAGGGGACAGGGGACAGGTGCTACGCCACGGGGAAGGTGAATCGGTAGTTGGTAAAAAAACTTTTCTACTTAACTTCTGAAGTCCTGAAGTCCTCAATATGATAAAGAATATTTTAAAATTTAATTAAGAAATCTCTATGATTTCGTCAAAATAGTGATCATGTCTAATCAATATTCTATGGAAACTTTATCTAGTCAAACCTCTGTGGCGAAAGAATATAGAGATATTCCCCCTCAAGTCTCGATTATTTCTCCGGGGAAAGTTATTCGCGGTGCGGGCGTGTTGTTAACTGTTGGGGGTGAAGTAGCTAATTTGGGAACTCGCCCGTTAATTATTGCTGGCAACCAGACTATTAATATGAGTCAAAGGAGTTTACAGCAACTTTTCCAATCTCCAGAAATAGATCCTATCTGTGTTTCCTATGGTGCTGATTGTTGTGAAGCTAGTTTAAAAGCTTTGGGAAAACAGGCTAGGGAACATCAGGCCGATGTAATTATTGGTTTTGGTGGTGGTAAAGCCTTAGATACAGCTAAATTAGTCGGCCATCAGTTGCAATTACCAGTGATGACAATTCCTACTTCTGGGGCTACCTGTGCAGCTTGGACAGCACTTTCTAATGTCTATTCAGAAACGGGGGCGTTTTTATATGATGTGGCTTTATCTCGTTGTCCTGATGTGTTGATGTTGGATTATGATTTGCTTCAGACTGCACCCCAAAGAACTTTAGTGGCAGGAATTGGGGATGCGATCGCTAAATGGTATGAAGCATCAGTCAGCAGTGGACACCTGGAAGAAACTTTGATTATTGCCGCAGTGCAACAAGCAAGAGTTTTACGAGATATTTTATTACAAAAATCCGCTGCTGCCTTACAGTCCCCCGGTAGCCAAGTTTGGCAGGAAGTTGTTGATTGTTCCGTACTCCTAGCTGGGGTAATTGGGGGACTAGGTGGGGCCCAATGTCGCACAGTCGCCGCCCATGCTGTTCATAATGGACTCACCCACATTTGCGGTCATGGCAGCATTCACGGGGAAAAGGTTGCTTATGGTATCCTGGTACAACTGCGGTTAGAAGAAATGATCCAGGGAAATCAACTAGCAGCATCAGCAAGACAACAATTGTTGAAGTTCTATGCAGAGATTGGACTACCCCAAAGATTAGCAGATTTGGGATTAGGTAATATCACTCTGGGCGAGTTACAAACAGCAGCAGAAATTAGTTTACAACCTAATTCTGATATCCACCGTTTGCCCTTTCCGGTATCGTTGGAACATTTGATGGCCGCAATGGTTTCGACTACTGCATCAAATCAATTAAAAATTAAAAATGGGTGATTGGGGAAGAGGTGATTGGTAAAATTTCTATCTATTCCCTGTAACCTGTAACCTGTAACCTACCACCTATCCCCTATTTCGAGGTTGAAAGAATGAGTTTAAGTTGGATTGCTTCGGCAGAACGGATACAAAAATTACCTCCTTACGTGTTTGCTCGTTTAGATGAATTAAAGGCTAAAGCTAGGGAAAAAGGACTAGATTTAATTGATTTGGGTATGGGAAATCCTGATGGTCCCACGCCCCAACCAGTGATAGAAGCGGCCATGGCAGCTTTACAAAATCCTGCCAATCACGGTTATCCCCCCTTTGAAGGAACTCCCAGTTTCCGTAAAGCCATTACCCAATGGTATCATCGCCGTTATGGTGTGACACTAGATCCTGATAGTGAGGCTTTACCATTACTTGGTTCTAAGGAAGGATTGGGACATTTAGCGATCGCCTATGTTAATCCTGGTGATATTGTTTTAGTGCCTTCACCATCCTACCCTGTCCATTTCCGTGGCCCCATTATTGCTGGGGGTGTGATTCACAATTTAATTCTCAAGGAAGAAAATAATTGGTTGATTGATTTAGGGGCAATTCCTGACGAAGTAGCTAGAAAAGCCAAAATTCTCTATTTTAATTATCCCAGTAATCCTACCGCCGCCACCGCCCCCCGTGAATTTTTTGAGGAAATTGTGGCTTTTGCACGGAAGTATGAAATCCTTTTAGTCCATGATTTATGTTATGCAGAATTAGCTTTTGATGGTTATCAACCTACAAGTTTATTAGAAATCCCCGGCGCAAAGGAAATTGGTGTAGAGTTTCATACTCTTTCTAAAACCTATAATATGGCGGGTTGGCGCGTCGGTTTTGTAGTGGGAAATCGTCAGGTTATTCAAGGTTTACGAACTTTAAAAACTAACTTAGATTATGGTATTTTCTCCGCTTTACAAACAGCAGCAGAAACAGCTTTGCAACTTCCCGATTCTTATTTACATCAAGTGCAACAACGTTACCGCACTCGCCGAGATTTTTTAATTGATGGTTTGGGTAACCTGGGGTGGAACATTCCCAAAACTGAGGCAACTATGTATTTGTGGGTAAAATGTCCTGGGGGGATAAATTCTACAGATTTTGCTTTGCAGGTTTTACAACAAACTGGGGTAGTTGTGACACCAGGAAATGCCTTTGGTGTGGGTGGCGAAGGCTATGTAAGAATTAGTTTAATTGCTGATTGCGATCGCTTGGGTGAAGCTTTACAAAGATTCAAGGAAGCGGGTATTCGCTATCAATCACAAGTTTCTGTTTCTGCGTAATAATTAAGGTGAATACACAATGTCAAAAGAATTACAGCAATTTTCAGGTAATTGAACCACAAAATGCGGTAGGCTGGGAAAGATGTAATTGTTAGATTTGATGCCAGTATCGTATTCGGTGGTCTAAAGACATGAAAAATGCTGTGAGGTGGGGTAGACAATTAATTACCCACTTCTAAGGGCGACAATGGGATCTAACATAGCAGCTTGTCGGGCAGGAAAGACACCGAAAACTAAGCCTATACTAACGGATATTGTCACAGCCACAGCGATCGCATATAGGGGAAATTGAGGAGTTAAAGGCGTGAAAAATGCTAAGGGTAGAGTTCCCCCAACTCCTAAAATTATTCCCAGCAAACAGCCAGAAAGAGAGAGAATAATTGCCTCAATTAAAAACTGCGCTAAAATATCATTCTGAGTTGCCCCAACTGCTTTGCGTAACCCAATTTCTTGAGTACGTTCAGTCACCGAAACTAACATAATATTCATAATGCCAATTCCTCCCACTAACAAAGAAATAGCAGCAATTAAGGCTAATAATAATGATAAAATTCCAGTCACCTGCAATACTAATTCTTGAAACTTCTTATTAGCGAAAACAGCCACATCTTTTTTACCATGAAGTCGGGAAAGGACATTACTGATTTGAAAACCTGCGGCGCGAACACTGTCTTTATTTTTTGCTGTGACTAAAATATAACTAAGAGGAATATCAGATATTGATCGTCTTCCAACTAACTTATTAGCAAATGTTGTTAGTGGCACAATTGCAGTTTGATCTAGATTCTCCCCAGCAGATGCACCTTTTGATTGCAACAAACCAATAACTTGAAATGATATATTATTAATGAGAACTTCTTGCCCGACAGGATTTTCCTCACCGAAAAGTTTTCGACTAGTTTCCGCACCTAAAACAGTGACTTGAGACTGTTGTTGCTGTTGTGTTTGATTAAACATTCTGCCATTGGCAAGAATAAGATTTTGCACAGCCAGTAAATCATAAGTAGTACCTTTAACAGTTGTTGATGTTAATTTATTTTTCAAACTAATTGACATTTTTTGCTCATCTATAGGAGCAACTTGACTAATACTAGGAACTTGAGCTTTAATTGCTTCTGCATCCGAAAGCACCAATTGAGCATCAGGAAATTTCATCCCCTCCTCATCTTCAAAATTGCTATATACCGTGAGTTGATTTGCTCCAAACGCCTCAAGTTTTCCTAATACAAGATTTTGTGCGCCTTGTCCAATACCAATCATACTAATAACAGAAGCATTACCAATAATTATTCCCAGCATTGTTAGTCCGCTACGGAGTTTATTAGCAGAAATAGTTGCAAAAGCCATGTTTACACTTTCTAGAAAATTCATAATTTCCTTCTTTATTCTTCCTGCACTCCTGTGCGGGCGAATGGCCGTTCGCCCCTACTCTTTTAAGATCCCATAGGACGATCAATACCATCAATTAATTGATTAGCAGGTGGTTGAATAAAAACCCGTTCACCTTCCGAAAGTCCGCCTAAAATTTGGGTTTTATCTCCAGAAGTAATTCCTACCCGGATCGGATGAAATTTTGCCTGATCATTTTTGTCTGGTAACAGTACACCTGTTTGCCCTTCCTGGCCAGAAACCACCGCCGCCGAAGGAATAACCAAAGCATTGCGAATGTCATTCACCAGAAAAGTTAACTTTACATTTAGCCCTACCTTGAGTTGATCTTGGCCTGTGAGTAAAGCTATTTTGACTCGGATAAAAGTGACATTTTCTTCCTTAACCCCTCTAGGAGCAATCAAACGGACGCGCCCTTGAAAAACTTGCTCAGGAAAGGCATCAAGGCGAATTTCCACAGGCTGATTTTGTTTAATCTGCGCCATATTGACTTCGGGAACTTTAGCTTCTATTTCCAAACCACGCGCTAATTCAGCAATGGAGGCACTAGTACCACCTTCATTAGTAGAAATAGAACTATTTGGGGTTACAAAGTCGCCAGCTTGGGCAAAACGTCGGGTAATTAGGCCAGAGAAAGGAGCGCGAATGAAAGTATTTTCTAACTGATGTTGGTAAAATTGTAACTGGGCAGTTGCTTGAGCTACTTCAGCACCGGCTTTGGTAATTTCCTCAGTTTGATAACCGGAAAGTAGTTTTTTTAGTTGTTGTTGGGCAGATATCAGACTAAATTTAGCTTGTTCTAAGTTATCCTTGGCGGTTTTTTCTTCATTTACAGCAGCATCTAGTTCATCACGGGAGATTGCCCCTTGGGATACAGGATATTGCCTACGCTTAACTCGTTGAGAGGCTAATACCAAGCGAGATTGAGCTTCCCGGACTTGGGCTGTGTACTTACGCATATCAGCTTGAGCGATCGCAATTTCTTCTGGTCTGTAACCATTACCCTTTTCAAGTAAATCGGCTTTTGCCTTCAATAATAGCGCCCGATACTGATTCACCTGAGCTTGAAATGCTTGCCGCTCCATTTCTGCAATTAATTCTCCTTTTTGGACAGAACTACCTTCATCTATATAGAGTTTAGCAATGCGACCTGCTTCTGATGGTCCGATATTAATTTTGTGGACTGGTTGCACGACTCCATTGGTTTTGATTTTAATTTTTAGATCGCTGGTAGTGACGGGAACTGTCAAGTTTGCAATATCATCTTTGCTGGGTTGATACCAATGGCTCAAATAAGTAATACTAATTGCAGATAAACTGAATGCAGTCAGCCCAATTAACCAAGGAATCGGATTTTTCATGTTCATGGCTGATAGCAGTCGGGAGCAATGATGGAAAAACGAACCACTCCAGGCACAGAGGACACGGAGGAATAAGACTTGAAGATGATTTTTGCGTAGGTCTTGGAATTAAGTTTTTTTGTGTTACAGCCCGTAATGTTCTACCTGCATATTCCATAGTGCAGTATATTCGCCTCCATGTTGTAATAGTTCCTGATGAGTGCCATCTTCAATTAAATGACCATCTTTGAGGACTAAAATGCGATCGGCCATTCGCACTGAGGCTAATCTGTGGGTAATCAGGATGGTAGTTTTCCCCTCCGCTAGTTCCACAAAACGCAGGTAAAAATCACATTCGCTGCGGGGGTCTAGCGCTGCGGTAGGCTCATCTAGAAGGAGTAGTTGGGCTTCTTGGCGGACAAAGGCACGAGCTAGAGCTAATTTTTGCCACTGTCCTCCAGAAAGTTCTGTACCACCAAACTGTTTACCCAATTGTGTATCTTCTCCACTGGGAAAATCATCTACTAGTTTGACGATATCGGCTTTTTCTAGTGCATGTCTAAGAATTTCTCGATGTTCTAGTGCTTCTAGGTTTCCTAAGGCGATATTTTCCCCTACCGTGAGGGAATAGTGGCCAAAATCTTGGAAAACGCCGGCAATTTGTTGCCGCCACTGTTGTAAATTCAAATCTCTCAGGTCTATACCATCAACCATAATCCTTCCGGTGGTAGGGTCGTAGAGCCTGGTTAATAGCTTAACTAAAGTGGTTTTACCTGCGCCATTTTCTCCAACTATGGCTACTGTTTGGCCGGGGTAAAGGGTAAAGGAAATATCCTTGAGAGCTAATCTACCATCTGGGTAGTGAAAATCAACTTTCTCAAAGGTAATACCTGCGCGAATCGGAGTGGGGATTTTTTTTCCGGGTATGTTCAATACCATTGGGGTGGGACTGTCAAGAAAGTTGAAAAACTGCTGCATATAGATAATATTCTCGAATAAATCCAACCAATGACTGACAAATCTTTCTAGATTATTCTGAAAGTAAGTTAGTGATTGTACGAATAAAAGAACACTTCCTGGGCTTAACAGTCCTGTAAAAGCTTGCTTGACTACCCAATAGAAAGAAAATCCGTTTCCTAATGTACTCAGAATAGCTAAACTAGATGACCAAAATGCTTGTTTACCTCGCAGATGACTCATAGATTGATGTAAAGATTGAAAAGCTTGTCCGTAAAGCTGCATAAAAAACCCACCTAGCTGAAATAACCTGATTTCTTTGGCATAGGTGTCGGTCAGCATGACTGTGGTGTAATACTCCATTTTTCGAGCCTGGGGACTGTTTTCAAATAAAGTTAGCCAAATCTCTCTACCATATTGGGAAGAAACTACTATTTGGGGTATGGTGGCGATCGCAATTACAATTGGTATCCAAAAGGCTAGGGGAATTAATAGCCCAATTACCACAATTAAAGTAATTAAAGAACGACTTAATTCAACTAAATTCTCGACTAAATTTAAGGGTTTATAGCTAACTTGTTGTTGGAGAATTTGTAGCTCGTCATAAAATTCAGCATCTTCAAAACGGCTCAAGTCTGAAAAACTATCTGCTTTTCGCATTAATAATAAACTAATATAAGCAGCTAATTTATCATTGAGATTTCCTTGAAGTGCAAATATCCAAGGATAGAGCAGGGTTTCTAATAGCAAAGCTCCCACCCATGCTGCTACCAAAAGCCACAAAATTGAATCATCTAATGTTTTACCAGTTGTTAAGGCTGTAGCTACAGTATCTACTATCAGTTTGGTAATCCAAACGCTAACCCCGGGAAGAAACCCTTGCAATAGCGTAACAGTAGTCAAAAACACCATTTCTTGAGGTGCTGCTGTCCATAACAAGGGCAAAGAACGAAATAAAACCCTAGTATAATCTCCAACCCAAACTCCTAAATCACTCATTCATTAAACCTTATTTTCTATAAAATGTTAGATAATTATCTGATTGCCAAAAGTTTGCTGTTTTTTGAGTAATAACTAGATTTATTCCTTGGGAAAGTTTATCTTTCAATAATAAAATATGCGGTTATTAAATTTTATGCCTTTCCAACTTAACCAGCAATGATTCGTGGAAAAGTTGATCAGCCATTTTTGGCGATCCTGCTATCTATTACTTTAATATTCTACTTTTGAAAAATTTTATTCTCCACTTCTTAAGGATGAATATTGCAAAATTTTTTAAATATCTGTTGTTCAGAATTTTCACGGATATCAAAACAGTATATAGTAGGAGGCAGGGGGAAGAGGTTTTTAGGTATTTTACATTTTGTAACATAACTTGTTTTTTTCGTGCCGACTTACTTAATCTCTATCATTAAAGAATTATCAGATATTTGATTTTTAGATAAATCCTAAAAAATTATCAAGTTTGACAACATTACTAAAGGAGTAATTATAAAGAAATAGAAATACGCTTTTAAATCGAACAGGTCTATTATTTTAAATTTATTTAAACTCTGAAATCATTCTATATTAGAAGAATTTTATTCACGATTGACACAATTTCATCAATTGAGTCCTAATCCATCACAAGATAAAATAATACTACTTAAGAAAGAAGAAAATTGTCTAGAAAACATATTATTATAGAAGTCGAATAAGCAAACCAAAGACATGATTAGCGAGTCTAAAAAAAGCAATTTTCACAAAGACAAGTTTTTACAAAATATGAATCCAATTTGATAGTTTAAAACATTAATCAGCAAGTGGTTTTGCTATTTTGTAGATCAGTGAAATTTGCAATAATTTGTGAAAAATGGTTGAGTTAAAAACATGATTCCAGCTTTTCATAAACTCAAATAGAGATTTGCAACCAGGTTATTGAATTTAAGTTAAAAGGAGTAGGTGAAAATGCTTGCAGAAAAAACCCTGGACAAACCAACAAAAGAAATACGTTTGGTAGATCAAGCTGACAAACTAGAACAGCTTTTGTTATCTGATGAGGAAATAGCGGCCTTAGAAAAATTAGCAATGTCAGGGGTATTTGACTCTGAAACTACCCAGAGGTGGTTTGCTAATTGCGTTGGATGTGGGGGATGTGGGGGATGTCGTGGCTGTCGTGGCTGTGGCGGATGTGGATGTCGTGGCTGTGGTGGATGCGGATGTCGTGGCTGTGGTGGATGTAGACCTTGCGGTGGATGTGGAGGATGTGGATTTGGTGCTAACGGAACAGCATCAACTGTGATGGAAGAAATTGAAGAGATGGGATTTGGATACTAACTAAAAACCAGAAATATAACAGCAATTCTAGAAACGGAGTTGTTTGATTTTAGAGCCATAAAATCTGGGTTTAAAACTATCAAAAACCCTGTTTTTTAACTTTATGATTGGCAAAAACAGGGTTTTTTACTTATCACACATTGTCATTTATAGCAGGATTCACCTTGTAAAACAAAGTCTATGAAATTAAATGATGGTAAACGGCTACGGCTACTAGAACACGTTGTCATTAACGTGATGCCGTCAGATTGTAGTGGTGAAGAAACTATGATCTTTAACACAACACGGCGAACTCTTAGAGTCAAGGGTCAAGCTTTGCATGATGTGGAAAGTATTGTTTTACCTTTACTAGACGGAACTAGGACCATAGGAGAAATCCGGGCTGCGATTGGCGAAAAGTTGACAGATTCTTCAGTCAATCAATGTTTAGAATTTTTGATAGACAATCGTTTAGTGGAAGAGTCCCCAGAGGATACAAGAAATGTAGATAGTCGTGCTTATTTACTCCCTCAAATCAGCCTTTATCATGAGTTAGGCTTTAACCAACAAGATGCTCAGAAATATTTAGCTAATGCCAGGATTGCCGTTTTCGGATTGGGGGGTTCGGGACTGATAGCAGCAATCAACCTCGCTAGGGCTGGTATTGGTTTTGTCCGTTTGTGCGATAATGCCCGTATACTTGCCTCGGATTCCTTGATGATGTCCGGTTTAGTATTGAATGAAAACGGTGCTTTTCGGAGTGTGGAAGCGGCTCGACAGATTGGATCCATTGGCGAAGTTACCCAAACTGAGATTGTCACAGATCCTTTAACTGACGACGCAACAATCAATCCTTTACTGGAGGATGTTGATTTGGTAATTGTTGCCACCGATGCAGTATCTGTGAATCTGGCCTATCGTCTGAACAGACTATGCTTGAAGATGCAGCGCCCATTGTTACCAGGTGGGGCGGCTGGTATTGAGGGAACTGTTGGTCCACTGGTTTTTGCCAAGGATGGACCGTGTTATCTATGCTATCGGATGCGGTCTATGGCCTGTTCTAAGCTGCCAGAGGCGGAATTGGCGATTGAACAATTGTTAAACAGAGAACGGCGTTCTCAACCACGACTGCGGGAAAATTTGCCCGTTGGACAGATGTTAGTGGGTAGTTATCTAGCCCTTGAGGCGTTGAAGATGATCCTGGGTTTGGCGATCGCCACTGACGGAAAATTACTCCATCTAGACTTGCTGGGTACAAAGCTGACTCACAATGTTGTCCTGAAAAAACCGGGATGTCCCCATTGTTCAGCCAGGACAGGGAACAGGTGATGGGTGAGAGTGTAAAAAGTCAAATCTCAGCACTATTGACGATAGGAGGGAACATAGTGAATACAGCAGTGGCAAGTCCCCGTTGGCGCGATTTAGTCAGCCCCCATACTGGCATCATCCGAGCCTTAGATAGATTTACCAAGCCTTATACAGAGTTCGATTTTCCGGTTTTGTGGCAAGCGGAATTAGCGAATTTCCAACTTCGTCAACAGCAGGATGACTTACGCTACGGAGTAGGTAGGGGGATGACGGATGAACAAGCAATTTTTGGGGCTGTGGGTGAAGCGATAGAAAGATATTGTGGTGGTGTTGTTGATTATGGGCAACTGATTGTTAGCAGCTATGAAGAATTGGGTAATCGCGCCGTTCCTAGTTCAGTTTTTTCCCCCTTTTGTTACCAACAATACTCTGACCCCAATTTCCCTTTTCTAGCTTTTGATCCCACAGCGCAGACTTCGTGGATCAATGCTCTTTCCCTGTCCAACAACCAACAGGTTTTAGTCCCAGCGTTCTTGGTTTATTTGGACTGGAATAGCGACCAGCCAGGAGATCATATTTTACCTGTGACTTCTAATGGCATGGCTAGTGGACCGTCTCTAGAGTTTGCGGCCTACCGTGGCTTGTGTGAGTTAATTGAGCGCGATGCTTTCATCATTACCTGGTTAAATCGTCTACCTGCTGTGCGTATCTCTTTTGACTACCGACCAGGAATTGAAACGGAAATTGCCCGCCACTACGCCCGATTTGGCATTGAGTTAGTTGCCTTTGATTTGACTACGGATATTAAGGTTCCAGTTGTCATGGCTATGTTAATTGACCATTCGGGTAAAAGTCCGGCTGTGTCTACTGGTCTAGGATGTCATCTGGATGGGGCAACGGCTTTTCACAAGGCGATTTTTGAAGTTTGTCAAGCCCGCTTTGGGGACATAGAACGGATGAAAACTGCTGCTGGGGCGAATCTCCATCAATATAGTGATGTTCAGAATTTGGATGATCACAATGCTTTTTTCTACACAACTGCTCGCCTGGGTGAGTTGGATTTTTTATTTCACCATGACCGATGCTGCCAAGTCGAGGATTTACCAAGTGATGAATCTGGGTCTGAAATGGAAAAATTGCAATCAGTCATTAGGAGACTGCATTCAGTTGGTTCTCAAGCCTATTTAGTGGAAATTACAACCCCTGATATCGCCTCCCTTGGTTTTTCTGTAGTGCGGACTTTAGCCAGTGAACTAGTCCCCATCTATTTTGGTTATGGACAAGAACCACTGGGGACTCGGCGCTTGTTTGAAGTCCCCCAAAGGTTGGGTTATGGCGGTGGACGTACCAAAAATGATCTCAATCCCTGTCCACATCCTATGGCTTGAAACAAGGAAATTAGAACTATGCACACAGTCAATGAACCCCTGGAATTAGCCCTTCTATACCATTTGAACTCTCCGGTTCCTAAAAGTTATGTCAAGCGTGTTCGGGCAACGGAACTGCGGTATCTGCCAGAAGCTCCTGTTTTGGAATTGCCAAAACCACCTCACGATAACCCTCTGTCTGAGCTTTTACACAGGCGTTGTTCTGTGCGATCTTTTGAGAATCAGGTGATGTCTCTGGTTTCCTTGGCGCAACTCCTAGATGCAGGATGTGGACTCAATGGACTACGTGAAGTAGATGGTCAATACTATGAAGCTCGTAACTCTCCCTCTGCGGGAGGACTTTATCCCCTGGAGGTGTTTTTATCCATCCAAGCGGTAGAAGGTTTAGCTCCGGGACTATATCACTATGAACCTCGTAGTCATGGATTACATTGGGTTAATCAAGCGGTGCCAACAGATTTTATAGAACCATTTTTACAGCAAGATTATATTGTCAATGCCAATGCTGTGTTTGTGTTCACATCGGTTTTTATGCGTTCGATGAGCAAATATGGGGAGCGAGGCTATCGTTTTGCGCTGTTGGAAGCTGGTCATCAAGCTGAAAATATCTGTTTAATGGCGGTGCAATTAGGTTTGGGTAGTCTTTGTATAGGTGGATTTCATGATATGGATTTGAACACTATTTTGGGTATTGATGGGGAACGTCATGCAGCCCTTTACTGTGTTGCTGTCGGGAGTTGTAGTTAGATTTTAGATTTTAGATTTTAGATTAAAAAATTTGGGGTTACTTGAGGGTAGAGTAAATCCAAAATCCAAAATCGAGTGACAATTGATGACAGTTTTCATATTTTTTTTCTGAGTCTAACTTTAAGCAACAATTCATCTTTAATGCGATTTAAAATTGAAGTTTCATCTAAAGTTGATAAAATTTGACTAACTACGGCTTTGGGTCCATCTGGTCCCCAGGTTGCACCATTTGCTAAATAGGCTTTGGTAATTTGTCCAATACTGTAAGACGATACTCCAGCTACTCCTGCCTGAGTAATAGCTATGGATAAATAGGGAGCAATTGTTACTCCTGCGGTTGCTGTTGTCGAGATACCCAGCAAGGTTTTTAACCCACCTAAACCTAAATTTGCTAATAGTTCACTAGCGCCGATACCACCCATACTCAGGGCGATTTTTTGCAGTAATTTGACAGCACCGGTTTCTGTCATGGGGATACCGTAAAGTTTAGATAAGCCTAAAATTAAAGCGATATCAACAATTACAGCACTTAAGATATCAACTACTGTAACAGGATTGAGAGCGATCGCTAATGCTTTAGTAATAACTGATTTCCAAATTAATTGATTAGCATTTTCTTCCCTAATGATCAATTTTCGCTGTACCAATTGTTCATTGACATGATCAGCATAAAGCATAGTATTTAAAGCCACTAATGCTTTACCTTCTCGATGGAGAATTTCCAAAATTTTTACTTTTAATTCATCAACTTGGGATTTGCCTTTTTGTAATTTTACACCCCTAGTTCCATCAGGACGTTGTACAGCCGTTTTTACCAGTGGAGAAGCTGCGGCCATGACAATTTCTGCCGGTGAAAGT
>JACCEC012803676.1_pt1 | contig 18157 bp, 13 predicted proteins | sample 7450121 | NCBI WGS metagenome assembly JACCEC01 (sample SAMN15323455, study PRJNA562643) | freshwater metagenome | isolation source: river surface water | place: USA:Blue River Watershed | collected 2017-08-18 | reverse complement strand
CAACGCTGCCCCCCTCAGGGAAGAGCTTGAGGAGCGTGGCTCGATTTTTCAAACCACCGTCGATAGCGAGGTGATTCTGCATCTCCTCGCGCAGCCCGCGGAACCGGATGGCGTCTTCGCCGCGCTCCGCAAAATCCATGGCGCATATTCGTTGGTGATGATGAGCGAAAGGGAAGTCATCGGCGTGCGCGATCCATTCGGATTTCGTCCGCTAGCGATTGGAAAGCTGGACGGAGCTTGGGTGCTTTCAAGCGAAACCTGCGCATTTGATTTGATCCACGCGGAGTTTGTTCGGGAAGTGGAGCCGGGGGAAGTGGTGATCATCGACGAAAACGGACTCCGTTCCGAATGGCCGTTCGGCAAGCAGCGCAAGTCGTTTTGTATCTTCGAGTATGTGTATTTCGCTCGGCCGGATTCAATTATCGCCGACATCAATGTCGCCAGGGTTCGCACGCAAATGGGACGTGAACTTGCACGGTTGCACCCCGTTGAGGCCGATGTAGTCGTTCCTGTTCCGGATTCCGGAAATTACGCGGCTCTGGGATTTGCTGAAGAGTTGGGGATTCCTTACAACCACGCCTTTGTCAGGAATCACTACATCGGACGGACCTTCCTGCAGCCAAGTCAGCTGATCCGCGATTTTAACGTGCGTGTGAAGTTGAACCTGATCAAGGAGGCTGTCGCTGGTAAACGTGTCGTGGTGGTTGATGATTCGATCGTGAGAGGAACGACTGCGAGAGCCCGCGTGGTGAATCTGCGGGAGGCGGGGGCTGCGGAGGTGCACATGCGGATCTCCTGCCCGCCTCACAAATATTCATGCCATTACGGGATCGACTTTCCGGACCCTGAAAAACTTTTGGCGAACCAATGTTCCATTGACGAAATTCGTTCGTACCTCGGGGCGGATTCAATCGGGTATCTGGACGCAAGTTCGAGGGTGCGGGCAGCCGGGCAGAAGCCGAATGACTTTTGTCTGGCGTGCTTCAACGGTGATTACCCCGTGCCAGTTGATCCGCAAATCGACAAACATGTGATGGAGCGCCGCAGTCGTCGTCCCAATTTGTTGGGTTCAGTCGAATCGACTCCCCCACTTTTTCCTCAAAAACACTGAGCTCCATGGCAAAGACTTCATCCTCATCAATCGCTCGTTCTCCACAAAAAAAGAAAGCATACGCGGCAGCAGGCGTGGATGTTGACTTGGGAAACCGAGTAAAAAGTGGAATCCAAGCGCTCGTGAAGGGCACGCATGGGCCGGAGGTACTTGGTCGGATCGGAGGATTCGGGGGAATGTTCAGGCCGAACTTTCGAGGAATGAAAGATCCGGTCTTGGTTTCAAGCGTTGATGGCGTGGGCACCAAGCTCAAGATCGCCTTTGCAGCGGGGAAGCACGATACGGTAGGGCAGGATTTGGTGAACCATTGTATCAACGACATTGCTGTCATTGGAGCAAAGCCTCTTTTCTTCCTCGACTACATTGGAGCCGAACGACTCGAGCCCGAAGTATTCCGCGCGATCCTCAAAGGATTTGCGAAGGCTTGCAAAGCTGGTGGGTGTGCTTTGGTCGGAGGTGAGACCGCACAGATGCCGGGAATGTACCAGCGCGGTGAATATGACCTCGCCGGAACGATCGTTGGCGTTGTGGATCGTCCAAAGATTTTGGACGGAAGGCAAATTCGCGTTGGTGACGTGATTCTTGGAATGTCTTCATCGGGCCTGCATACCAACGGGTACTCCTTGGCGCGCAGTGTTCTGCTGGATCGGATGGGACTTTCATTGAAATCAAAACCGAAGGGTCTCACCAGAACGCCTGGGGAGGAGCTTTTGCGGGTGCACGTGAATTATCAGCCTGCGCTCGCGGCCGTGCCCAGCGGCTTGATTAAGGGGCTTGCCCACATCACTGGTGGTGGTCTTCTGGACAATTTGCCCAGAGTGCTGCCTGCAGCATGTGACGCTTTGATCGACACGGGTTCATGGCGAGTTCCCCCGATTTACAAAATCATCCAAGATGGCGCCTCGGTTGACTGGGAAGAAATGTACCAAGTCTTCAACATGGGAATAGGAATGGCGGTTGTCGTACGCGCGAAGGACGCTGATGGTGTGGCCAAGAGGCTCAAAGCACGACCAATAGGTCGGATTGCAAAGGGCTCTGGAGTTGTTCGCTTGGATTTTTCAAAAAAGTAATTTTGCGCTGAGGAACACCCGTTTTTTGCTCCGATTGCGATGAAAGTGAAGTTTCGCCTGCTCAGTCAGCTGCTCGGTGCTGCATTACTTTGGCTTGCGTCTGTTGATGTTCAGGCGGACGCGATTTCGCAAGTGATGCAGAAGTTCGTGGAGGAACATGAAGTAGCGGGTGTGGTGACGCTGGTTGCTTCCTTAAAGGATGTTGAGCATCTGGAGGCGGTCGGCAAAAGCGACATCGCAGCCGGGCGTCACATGAGGAGCGACGACTTGTTCTGGATAGCCTCCATGACAAAACCCATGACAGCGATCTGCGTGATGATGCTGGTTGATGAGGATAAGCTCTCGCTGGATGATCCAGTCGAAAAACATCTGCCTGAGTTTAAAAATCAGTGGTTGATTCAATCCAAAGACCCAAAGCAGATGGTGCTTGGAAGACCCAAGCGAGCAATCACGCTTCGGGACTTGCTGACACATACTTCTGGAATTGGTGACGTGAAATCCCCGCGGCCGCATTCAACCCTTGCCGAGCTCGTGATGGGGTACGCACGGGAACCCCTGAGCTTTGAGCCGGGTTCAAAATGGAGCTACTCTAACCCCGGAATTAATACGCTCGGGCGGCTTGTGGAGGTAGCCAGTGGGAGGTCGTTCGCCGAGTTCATTCAACATCGGCTCTTTAATCCGCTGGGTATGAAAGATACGACTTTTTGGCCATCCCTCGAGCAGTTTGAGAGGGTCGCAAAGAGTTACAAGCTCAACAAGGAAACGCACCAGCTCGAAGAAACCGCAGTCTATTTCACGGACGGCAAATTGGAGGACCGCCAGAGGACGCCTTACCCAGCTGGCGGTTTGTACTCCACGGCTGCTGATGTTGCTCGCGTTTACCAAATGATGCTTTCCGGGGGGCAGTACAATGGACGCAGGATTTTGAAGGCAGAATCTGTTCGAATGATGACGACCACGCAGAGCGGCGACATCAAGACCGGCTTTGTCGAAGGAATGAGCTGGGGGCTTGGATTCCAGGTTGTCAGGGAGCCCGCAGGTGTAACGGGCGCATTGTCAAAGGGCAGTTTTGGTCACGGTGGAGCTTACGCCACGCAGAGTTGGGCGGACCCAATTGCAGGCAAGGTTTATATTCTGATGATTCAACGCTCGGGGATGCCCAACGGCGATGGATCCGCGATCCGCGAAGCGTTTCAAAGTGCTGCTGTCCGCGGGCGCTGATACTTTTATGAGCGAACCTAAAATCGCGATCGCGCAGTTGGATGAAATTTCGCCTGTGCCCTGTCCGTGCGGTCAGGCTAGGCGGGCATTCAATGAACCGTGGAACAGTCTGGCGACCGTGCATCTCACTGACATTTCGAAGGACAGCCGGAGGCATTTCCACAAGGGAATGACGGAGATCTACATTGTGCTTGAAGGAGAGGGTTATCTCGAAGCAGACGGGGTGAAGCATCCCCTAAAACCCCTCACGGCTGTCATGATCCGGCCCGGATGTGTGCATCGTGCTGTCGGAAATCTAAGGATCATTAACGTTCCGATGCCGCCTTTTGATCCTGCTGACGAGTTTGAAGTCGATTGAGTTTAAGGATTCTCTTTGCGTGTATGAAGCCACTTCAATTCGCAGGCTTGGAGAGGTTGCTCAGGATTCTTTTTGTGATGGCTGCATCGGGAGCCTCGTCGATTGCATCCGAGACTCGTGATCTGATTATTCTATCTGGGCAGTCAAACGCCGTGGGTTTTGATGCGGTGGCATCCGAATTAATCAGAGATGGACGTGATGCCGATGTGCTCTTTTGGTGGCGCTGTGGAGATCCTCCACCTGACCGTTACGACAGCAACAGCGGTTTGAATTGGACCAGTCTGCAGCCGCAGCCAAAGGGAGTGCCGCTTGCACGCGACTCCGGGGAGGAAGGGGAGGCTTCATTTGGACTAAAGAGGCAGTATGGGAATTTCGCGAGTGTCACAGGTGGCTTTGGGCCTGAGTTTGGATTTGTTAGGAGACTGCGTGAAATCCAACCGGAACGGCGCCTTGCAATCTTGAAAGTCGCATTCAGCGGAACAGGTATGCGCACGGATTGGAATAAAGACGATCCAGGTGATGGAGGCGCCTGTTACAGGGCGCTCGTTAGCGAGATGCAACGATCGATTGCCGCAGGCAAGCACAGGGGAATCGAGTTCCGTCCGCGTGCGTTTTTGTGGGTTCAGGGCGAAAGCGATGCGAACGCAGTCGATGCTTCGAATTACGCGAAAGCGTTGGCGGCCATGATCGAGGGGCTTCGTTTCGAGATCGGAGCACCGCAGTTGCCGGCTTTCATCGGCGTCAATGTTCATTTTGGCAACGGCAAGAACCAGTTCATGCCGTTGGTTGTTGAAGCTCAGAAGTCCATTGCGGCCAGTGATGCGGGTCGTTGCAAATATGTGGATACCGATGGCGCAGAAACGTTGCTGCCATCGCGCACTCATTTTACCACAGATGGCACTCTGGAAGTTGGGAGGCGTTTTGCTGATGCCCTAGTGGAGTTCGAGGGCAGATACCGCCGGTAACTTTACGGCTTTGAAAGTGCGCCAATTTTCAGAACCTCAAAGTCCACCCCGCGTTTAAGTACCGAGATTGCGCGAGGTCTTCTCCACGTTGAAAAATTTCTGTAGTCGGTCTGAAGATTTCAACGCGCTCACTGAGCGCACTGGCGAGATACGACGGAGGCGGGTGGTAGTCGGCTCGAACTTGAAGGCTGCCTTGGTATAGAAATCCTCTGCGTGTTCGTTTCTGCCCGCCTCCGGCAATCTTTGTACGCCTGAAGAGAATGTCGTGCGCAACCGGCTTTTTGAAGCAGAAGTCGGATTGAATCGCCGAGTCCGTATCGCTCATGCTGAAAAGGCCCGCTGCGTCGGGCCTATAGCCGCAAAGGGCGGCGAGGAGCGCGCAGTGAATCACCCTGTAGCTTTCCTGCGGTCGCAGGCGATAAAACGGATGTGAACTTGGCACCGCCACTGAAAAAGGCCAGTCGACTCCGTGATGAACCAGTCCGCCTCCGGTGAGGCGACGGATGACCTCGCTCGGGTTTACCTCTCCTTGTAAAGATTTTGACGAATTAAAATAGCCGATACTGACGCACGCCCGCGACCAGTGGTAGGTGCGGAGGACTGGCAGTTCAACGCATTCCATCAGAGCCTCGTCGATCCCCATCGAGGTGGCTGGGCAACGCTCTTCATCATCTTCCCAGAGCCCCAGCCAGTCTAACAGTTTCCCGTCTGGATGGGCATTCCATCTTGCGATTGCTTGGCCCGACACGGTGAGTTAGAGACGTGAAGATGCTTTTCTGGGAGATGCCGACTCCATAGTCGAAATGGATTTGCTCCTCACAGGTTTAGATCAAGACCGAGAGTGCAAAAACCTCTCAAAAAAATTGATAACCGAGGGCCAGAAACCCTGCTCCGCACTCAAGGACTCAGGATTACCAACTAATCGCACTTACCGCAGATACGACCGTTGACTGCCTGAGCGGTTCAGTATGCGCGCGAGCAAGTCGCGATCCAAGTATGTTTCAGGCGTGTTGACTAGTACGGAGCCGAATAGGTGGCTCCTTTCAGCCAATCTGCCGATGGGGTGAGTGCGTTGGTTTGCCCATCGCTTTGGAGTTTAAAGTCCTTAAGCTTCTCAGGAGACGCGCCTCCATTGACTCGGACCACGATCGCTGTTCTGCCCTCCCAAACGCCGCCCTTCTCAGTTTTGATTGGTGAGTACGTTCCACTTTCGTCTTTGGGGCCGTCAAATATGAGCGGCCAGTTCTCGCTGCTTTCGGAGGTCAGGCCCGCCATGTATGCCCAGTGATTCTCTTCAGTCTGCAATTTGAGAGGATCACTAGTCGGGTTGAGCTTCTTCGTGTACGCCGAGCCTTTCACAAAGAACTGTTTTTTGTCCTTGATGTATCCACTTGCCCCGGCGGCCTTGGGAAAGAGTTCGTTAAAGGCCGCGAGGGCGGTGCCTTTTGCCTCTGGAAAAGCCCCGTCGTTGTCGTTCGCATACATTTTCAGAGCCATGCCAACGTTGCGGGCGCCATTTAGTGCCTGAGCTCGGTTCGCGCTTGTCACCGCGTTTGAGATGGCAGACGGAGCCAATGTTGCAAGGATTCCGATAATGGTGATCACGACAAGAAGCTCGATCAGTGTGAAACCGCTTGGGAGACGCAGGTGTTTTTTGGAGCGCAGCATATTGTTTCTGGGGTTTTCTGTCATCGATACTACAGCAAGGGGAGGGGGATTCGCAATTGAATTGAATTGCGTTGTGGAGCACCCGATCTCTTCAATGCGGGCGGCGTAGCGTGGCTGTGGGGGTGGGGGTGCTAGAAAAGTTTCCTTGGCTCCTTGAACCTGCCCCTCCTGAAGCGTGAGCTCTAAGTAATTTTCTTAGAATTTCTTACAAGGCAATTCTATGGCACGGGTCTGTGTTCTGAGTGAAAACTTTGTGGACACGCTCGGGTGAGGTGGAATGCCGATTTTTGACCGAGGAGTCGTCAAATCATTCTTGCGTTCTTTCGTGAGTTCGCGAACATTTGAAGTTCGGGCGCGAAATGCACCGCTAGCTCAATTGGCAGAGCAAGTGACTCTTAATCACTAGGTTCTTGGTTCGATTCCAAGGCGGTGCACCCTCTGAGGGCCCATGCTCCCTGCGGATCACTTGTTGCTGCAGGAAATTGGTCGCTGCCGCTCATTCTGGTTGGGTGGCAGGAATGCCTTGTGTAGTCTGAAGACTGGTCCCTTCCCAATCTCCCTCCGCATGAGCGCACTCACCATACAAAACATTTTTGTTTCGCAGACCATCATTTCGGCTGACGGGACAGTCCTGCCCGATCATCCGGAATTCAGGCCCACTCGAATGTCTCTGGATCAGAGCATCCGTGAAAATGCGGAAAGGCTCGGACATACGGGCTCCCACACGCTCGCAATTTTTGTGCAGTTACTCACCACTGGAAAAGTGAAGTTTAGTTTTAGAACGTTTACGAAGCGCCTTGAGCTTGTTGATAAATCCCAAATCACGGCCCGCCCAGAGGCTATTCTACTTATCGAAGGTTTCCTGGCCGAGTTGCGGGGAGAGACTGAACATCACATTCCTGAACTGACTCAGAACATTATTATTCAGACGCCGAAGCCGCGCCCTTGAACTGATCGATTGAAATGATCGCTCGAGAGACGATGCCCGACCGACTCTCACTTGCGTGAGTTTTTCAGCTTGTGCAACGAGTCAGAGGGTGTGGGGACTGAGGCAGTGTGCAGTTCCCTCGTTGTAATCAGTGCGGGGAGGTGACGTTCCAGTGTTCGCCAAAGAAACCCGCCGCCGCGATTCCTCCGGGCGCTTTAGAAGTCGGTTTGACGCTGGTGTCAATGAGAGCCCAGTCCGGAAGCTTGGCAACCTGGCGCGCGTTGTTTAGGTAATCATACTCCCGGTAAGTGAAGCCGCTGTTGATGACGACATACCGGTTCTGATCAAGCGGATTCGGGTAGATCAGCGAGGGAATGTGTGTTGACGAATCGAATTTTGAGGGTCCGATTTCAAGCGCTTTGTTCGTCCATTTCAGGGGCAGGTCTTTCAGAATTCTTCCGATGATTTTGTTGCTGGCTGGATCACCCCAAAGGATCAGGTTGGCTTCCGACATTTCCTGATCACTGACGGATGTATCGTCACGCACTGTGATCTCTCCGCGGAACTGGCTTCGCCAGTGCATCACAAAATGAGCCAGTTCGGCATTCACCCAGTCTGCTGTTCTTCCATGAAAAGCGTTGCCGGTCGGGCGCACCACAATGAACCGGCTTAAGAACGCATCATCAATCGGTCCTTGGAGTCCGGGCCGCTTTTGAAGCCCAAGAGAATGTGGGTCATCAATCGGATGCCATCTTGTGTTGATCTTTCGAAAGTGTGCCGTCCACGAGCGGTCTGATTGAGGAGCGGGCCCCGACACGTTTTGTCCGTCCAAGCGCACGTTCACTGCTGAAATTGGATCAAGGGGATAGTCTCCTGGGCCTGCGTGCAGCGTAAGAGCGGTGACGTTGTCTGTATCCACCACAAACTGCGAAGACGCTCGGTCAATCCGCGCGTCAACTCTGGCCTGCTCCCAGTGGTGAAGCATGCCCTGAATGGTAACCCATGCGGAGTTCGCGTACCGCAGGGTGTACGTTGTGAAATGCACGGTCTCCGGAAAACGGTCCCGTCCGCGGGCGACGATTCGGTCGAGTCTGCGTCCTATTTCAACTTTTGAATCGGCATGAATTTTGTGCCCGGTTTTTGGACCAATGATGTGCGTGAGCGTGAATCCGTTCTCTGTCGCTGCTTCCTCCATGCGCGTGGCGGCCTGCTTTTGTTTGTCGTCCTCGCCGCTGTACGCAATGGTGGGACAGTTCGCGAGGTTGCGCACGTAGCCGGGGCAATCGTACCAGTTCCAGAGGCGTTGCTCGTAAATGGTGGGCTCCAGCGATTCATCCTGAAAGACTCGCAGAAATTCGGGCGTTTCCGAGAAACCCGCACCGGGGTTGGAGGCCGCCCAGCGGCTCGGATAATGCACCGTGAAGTGCCAGGCGGCTGCGCCGCCCATCGAGAATCCGCGCATCACGAACCGGTCTTCATCTAAACGGTAGTTTCGCGTGGCGTGATCGAGTGCTTCGAATAGGTCCACCTCGCCAGCGAACTTGTTGGCATTGCAGTAACGGCCGTAAGGGTGCAACACGAAAGCCCCTGGAGGCGTGTATTCACCCGGTGTCTTCTGTCTTCCGTCTATGAACGCGAGTTCGCTCAGGGTTTCACCGCGCCCATGACACCAGATGTCGAGCCGGTGCGGTTGGTTCCCTTCAGGCTGATAACTGGCCGGAACCACAAGTCCGTAGGGCTGTACTGAATTGTCGATCCGAGAGCGGTATCCCCGCACGACAAGTCCTGTTTGGGTTGTCCACGGGGCTTGCCCTTCGCGCAGCGCTTTTGCTCTTGCCTTGCCTTGATCAAGATGTGCGCGCGCGCTGTTTGCGTCAGTGGGCTTGAAAAACTCACTGTACTTCAGCGCCCAGTCAACTGACTTGTGGAAGATCTCGACGTCAGGCAACAGCGCGAGGAGGGAAGGTTTCTTCTCAAGCACTTTTTGCAGCGCCTGAATTTCCGCGGCCAGTTCCATCGCTCCCTTTTGCAGCGCTTCGCGGTCTGCATCGGGGATTGCGATCCCTGGGGGCGGGATGGGGCGTACCTGATCAGGCAGGTTGTCTTTCGGGCCGTCCGCGTGGATGGCGGTTGCTGCGAGAAGGAATATAGCAAGAGGGGGGAGTAATCGGGTCATAGGGTGAGGGGTGGCGCGCTGGGGCACTGTGAATCCTACTTCGGCGCTCGTCCGCAGTTCAACGAGCCAATCCGGATAAGTTGTTTTCCGAGGTTACTGGGCCGTTTTGAGGCGCCACCTCGCCCCGAAACCGCTTGATCCGGAGCATGCTCTCGCGGCACAAGTGAAGAATGCTGGAGATTCCCATCTGGGGTTGGCCCCTACTTTTCATCACGGGGATCGCGGCTGGTTTGGTGGATTCCATAGCGGGAGGCGGTGGTTTGATCACGGTGCCGGCGCTGCTTGCCGTTGGACTGTCTCCGGGATTAGCGCTTGGGACGAACAAACTTCAGTCCTGTTTTGGTTCGGCGAGCGCGGCGTGGTTCTACATGCGTGCGGGGCTGATCAGCCTCAGAAATTGTCTTCTCGGGGTGGCTTGCACGGTTTTGGGTGCGGGGGTTGGCGCCCTTGCTGTTCGCTTTATTTCTGATGCTGCGCTCAGGAAGGTGTTGCCGGTGCTGCTGATAGGGATCGGGTTGTTTGTCTTGTTTCGTCCCAAGATGGGCGAAGCCGATGCACGCGAGCGGATGCGGCCCAGTTTGTTCTACGTGTCTTTCGGAATAGGACTCGGCGCCTACGATGGTTTCTTTGGACCCGGAGTCGGTTCCTTTTGGGCGCTCGCCTTTGTGCTTTTTCTCGGGTTCAACCTCTCCAAGGCGACGGCGCACACGAAGGTCATGAATTTCACCAGTAATTTTGTGGCGCTCGTGGTGCTCGGCGCAAACTCGCAGGTGATGCTTCTGCCGGGGTTGGTGATGGGTGTCGGTCAAATGCTCGGGGCGAGGTTTGGTGCGGGGTTGGTGATCCGGCGGGGCACGCACCTGGTGAGGCCCGTGTTTGTCTTTGTGGTGTTTTTAATCGCCATCAAAATGCTGCTTTAGAACCGATGACTGCCGAAATAAAAAACCGGCGGCAGGTTTCCCCGCCGCCGGCTTTTGTCGTTGATCGCTGCGAATGACAGCGCGCGTTTGATTACACTGCTCGCTCGCCTGTTTCCTCGGTACGGATTCGCACCGCTTCTCCCACCGGGGAAATGAACACCTTGCCGTCACCGATCTTGCCGGTCTTGGCAGCCTTTACAATGGCTGCAACCGCAGAGTCCACGAGTGCATCGCCGAGGACGACCTCGATCTTGATTTTCGGAAGGAAATCCACGGTGTACTCGCTGCCGCGGTAGATTTCGGTGTGTCCTTTTTGTCGTCCGAAGCCTTTGACTTCGGTGACGGTCATTCCTTCGACGCCGATTTCTGCCAGGGCGTCTTTGACTTCTTCAAGTTTGAACGGCTTGATGATCGCTTCGATTTTTTTCATATAACTTTTCTTTGCGTTGAGTCTTCTGGCTTGCGGACTGGTTGCAAGCCTAAGGGTTGATTTTTTTGGTCCGGGTTAGTCCATCAGATAGCCCTCTTCACCGTGGTCGCTGATGTCCAGGCCGGACGCCTCAGCTTCGGGTGTGGGGCGCAATCCGACGATGGCCTTCACAATCAGGGTGATCACCACTGTTGCAACCACCGAGATAACCAAAGTCAGGATCACCGCTTTGAGCTGGGCGCCCACGAGACCGCCTTCCGCCACAAGCTTCGCGAGGCCGTTACCGGGTTCGGCGGCGTCCGTTGCTGCAGTTACAGCTGTGTCCAGGTTGCCGTTCACCGCTTTGTCCGCCAGCACGCCCGTCAGGAGCGCCCCGAGAGTTCCGCCCACAGCGTGCACTCCGAAGGTATCAAGCGCGTCGTCGTATCCGAACTTCGCCTTGAGGTGCATCACGAAGATGTAAGGAACTACGGCGGCGAGCACGCCGATTACCATCGCTCCAGAGGTGCTTACGAATCCGCACGCCGGGGTGATCACCACCAAACCGGCCACCGCTCCCGAGCAGAAGCCCAGGATCGAAGCGTGTCCGCGGAGCATGCGCTCCATGATCGCCCAAGTGAAGGATGCGGTTGCTGCGGCGAGCGTCGTGGTCGTGAACGCGTTCGCTGCGATACCGTCTGCCGCGAGTGCTGAGCCCGCGTTGAATCCGTACCAGCCCACCCAGAGCATCCCAGTCCCGATCATGCAAAGCACCATCGAATGGGGAGCCATCTTTTCTTTGCCGAACCCGAGACGCTTGCCGAGCATGACGCAGAGAATCAGCGCGCTCCACCCTGAGGTCATGTGCACCACGGTGCCGCCCGCGAAATCAATCGAAGGAATGGCAGCCTTGGAGTTCCATACGCCGTTCATGTAGCCGGTGATGCCCCAGACCATGTGTGCCATCGGGAAATAGACAAGGAACATCCAGAAGCCGATAAAAGTCATGATTGCGGAGAACTTCATGCGTTCAGCAATGGCTCCGACGATGAGCGCAGGGGTGATGATGGCGAACATCATCTGGTACATGGAGAATACGTTCTGCGAAACCCAGTAGCAGTAATCCGTGTTCGGGGCGGAATCGACGCCCTTCATGAAGAAGAACTCGCTTCCCCCGAGAAACGGGCTGTCAAAATTTTTCCCGAACACAAGGCTGTAGCCGAATGCCCACCACAGAATGGACACCATGCCCGCGCATCCGAGGCACTGGGCGAGCACGCTCAGCACATTCTTTTTGCGGACCAGTCCACCGTAGAACAGTGCGAGCCCTGGGAGTGTCATGAACAACACAAGAGCTGCCGAGGTCATCATCCAGGCGTTGTGCCCAGCGCCCGGAGCTCCGAGTGTGGGCTGCTTGAAACCCTCGGGGTATTCTTCCACTTCCTCGCCGGCGTCGTTCTTCTTTTTCACCTTTAAATCCTTGAACGCAGCCCCGGGATCGGTGTTGCCAAAGTACGCCTCGATCGCGGTGACACGCTGTTCGAGCGTCGCCTCGGCTGCTGCCGGAGCTGCTGCTGCTGCGGGAGCCGCGGCGGCCGGGGCGGGGGCGCTCTCTGGCGCTGGAGTCTGCGCGTGCAGTGTTGAGTTAATCCCTCCCAACACGATGGCGCCGGCCATCGTCGCGAGGGCAATTATACGTGGAACTTTGAGCATAGGTGTCAATTTTGGGTTGCGTGTGTCTGTTTCCCCTACGCCTCTCGCGGGTGTTTGCCTGCGAGAGGTTTGGGAGTCTCGAAATCGTGGTTTATTGGACCTCGATCTCTTTGACTCCCGACCTTTAAGCAGCGGTCGTGCCATGGCGCATAAAGCCCACACGATCAACGGTCTTATAAATTACAGCGATTGTTTTAAGCGGGTCGGGTGGTCGCAGAGCTACAGCCTGTAAAAAAAACAACACATCCAGCCGCCACTCTACAGCCGCCCAAACACAAGTGTCGCCGTTGCCTCGTTTGTCATGCGCGACAATCTCGCTTCAGGATGGATGAAAAGTGCTAAAAATCAACGAAGTACCCTAGGCGGGTGTCCGCCTGCGGTACGGGCGATGTTCTTGTTTAGGTCTCGAGTGGAGGCTTGTGTTCCGATGAACTGTGGATTGCAAATTCCCCCAGGCGTCTTCTCCGATAGGGTGCCATTTGACAGAAGCATGGGGGCCCCGGGTTGGTTGCGTTGCGCAAAAGGTTAACCAGGGGCGCAAGCGTGCCATGAGCAGGCACGCGGCGCTTCTCGACGCGAGCGCCAGCGAACGGGGCGTGCAGGCTCCAAATCCCCCTTATGCAAGAATCTCGCGCACGACCCGCGACGGGTCGACGCCGGTGAGTCGAAAGTCGAGTCCCTGATGCCTGAAGGTGAACCGTTCGTGGTTGATTCCCAAAAGGTGCAGGATGGTGGCGTGAAGGTCGTGCACGTGTACGGCGTCCTTGGCGACATTGTAGCTGAAATCATCGGTCTCGCCGTGCGTGTAACCTGCTTTGATCCCAGCGCCCGCCATCCACATTGTGAAGCAACGCGGGTGATGGTCACGGCCTGCCTCCGGGCTGTCCCATTTTCCCTGGCCGGCCACTCCGCGGCCGAATTCGCCGCCCCAGATGACCAGAGTGTCCTCGAGCATGCCGCGCTGCTTGAGGTCTTTCACGAGTGCGGCGCTGGGCTGATCCGTGTCGCGACAACGAGCGGTGCACCAAGACGTGAGGCGGCTGTGATGATCCCAGTCGGGGTGAAAGAGCTGCACGAATCTCACGCCGCGCTCCACGAGGCGGCGCGCGAGAATACAGTTCGCCGCGTAACTTCCTGCGCGCCGGGAATCAGGCCCGTACATTTCGAACACTTCGTCTTTCTCGCCGCTTAAATCTGTGAGTTCTGGCACGCTGGCCTGCATTCGGTACGCCATTTCGTACTGGCGGATGCGCGTGGCAATTTCGGGGTCGCCGGTGCTTTCGAGGTGCATCGCGTTCAGCTGAGCAAGTCCGTCGAGCATGCTTCGGCGCAGCGCGCGAGGCAGTCCTTCGGGGTCTTGCAAGTACAGAACCGGATCTTTCGCGTTTCGAAGTTTCACGCCTTGATAGCGCGATGGCAGAAAGCCGCTGCCCCAGTAGTGATCGTAAAGAGGCTGGTCGCTCGGTCGCTGCATTTTCGAGAGCAGCACGAGGTAATCGGGCAGGTTGCCGTTGTCGCTACCGAGCCCGTAGCTTGTCCATGCTCCCAGGCTGGGGCGTCCCGGAATCTGGTTCCCCGTCAGGAACTTCGTCATTGCCGGTGCATGGTTGATTTGATCGGTGTGCATCGACTTGATGAAGCACAGGTCGTCCACAACGGTTTTGAGGTGGGGAAGCCATTCGCTCACCGTGGCGCCGCTCTGGCCGCAGGCCTCAAACCTGGTTGCAGCTGGTTTGATGAGCTGCTTTTGATTCGCGGTCATCGTCGTGAGACGCTGGCCTTGCCGGACAGACTCGGGGAGCTCCGTGCCCGCCAGTTTTGCGAGCCCAGTCTTTTGGTCGAACAACTCAATCTGGGATGGGCCGCCTGACTGCGTTAGAAAAATCACCCGCTTCGCTTTCGGTGCGAAATGTGGCATGGCGTTGCTGCCTGCTTCTGCGGATCCGCCAGCGAGGCCGCGTTCGAGCAGCGTTGAAAGCGCCATCGCACCGATGGAAACGCCCGTGCACTGGCCGAGGAAGTAACGCCGGCTTGGGTCGAGAATATCGTGATTCATATCAAATGCGGTGAAGTTTGTAGGGATAAACGCTTCCGCTGTTCCACTGGCACACATACAAGTCGCCGCGCGCGTCTACGCAGACGTCGTGGCAGTTGTTGAAGACGGGGATGTCTTGGAGCATCGGCTTCAGTCGACCCTCCTCGTACCGCGGAGCTTGACCGCCCGGGTTCGAAACCACTTTTCCAGATTCATCGAGAATCGTCACAAATCCGCGGCTCTGCCACATGCGGTAGTCGTCTGGTTTGGCTCCGAAGCAGACGCCCGAGTACAGCTCTTTTCCATGGATGACGGGCCTGCTCACATAGGCTCCGGGGAGGTAAACTCCGCGCACAAAGTTGCCCTCGAGTGTGAACCAGTTGAATTCATTCCGGACCCGCTCAGTGCAGACCAGAAGAGGTTCCGCGCCCCGGGTATCGATCGCAACACCATGCGCCTGCATGAATTTTCCTGGATTGGTTGGCTGCGTGCTTTTTCCACCAAACTTGCTCAAGAACCTGCCGCTTTTATCGAACCGCAGAATGTACTGCGAACCGTAGCCGTCAGCGACGTAAATGTCTCCGTTCGGAGCAACCGCGGTTTCGGTGGGCGAATACGGCTCGCGCTCCGCGTACGCACCGCATTTTGCGGGATGCGGTAATTCCATGACAACCTTGCCATCGAGCGTGGTTTTAAGCACGCGGCCAGAAGTGTCGCTAAGGTAAAGGAAATCCGTGTTGTCCTCTCGGTGGATGGTGAGTCCATGTCCACCGGTCAAACCAACGGACCAAGCGTCGAGCACAGTCCCGTTGGTGTTGAAAACGATGACGTTGTTTTGCTTGAGATTTGTGATCAAGAACAGTCGGCCGTCTGCGGCTTGCACCATTTCGTGGCAGTCTTTGACGGGTGTTTTATCGCGGTTTGCTTTGCTCCAAAGCTTGTCTACTTTGTACTGAAACGAGCCGTGCCCCACGATTGCTCCGTGGTGGGGAGGAGTAGCGTCGCTTTGGGCAAGCACCGTTGGCAGCGTCAGCCCGAGGGCGGTTGCAGATAAAAACTCGCGGCGCGGGATTGCGTCATTCATGGGTGAGACATTCATCAAGGTTGAGGGTGAGACTGGCGAGAATCGTATGTGCCGCCAGGTGTTGCAGGTTGCTACTCGGACCGGGCCGGCGCTGGCCGAAGTCGAGAAGTTTGCGCGCATCCTCGGGGTTTGCAGCGTAATGGGCCGTAGAGCGCTGGAGCTCCCGCGCGAGCACTGCTTTTTCTTGGGCTGAAGCGGGTCGGCAAAGCACGCGTTTGTAAAGATCATCAATTCTCTGGCTCTCCGGCAAAGCGAGCATGCGCTGGGCAAGCTCGCGGGAGGCCTCCATGAACGTGCCGTCGTTAAGCAGTGTGAGCGCTTGTAATGGAGTGTTGGTGCGGCCAGTCCGTACCTCGCAGGAGCGGCGCTGCGCGGAATCAAAGAGGAAGGTTGGAGCGATCGAGCGTCGCCAGAAGGCGTAGATGGTGCGCCGGTACTGGGCCGGACCCTCGCTTGGCTCGTACTTAAACCGGCCCATGAAGAGCTCCTCCCAAACACCCTCAGGTTGGTAGGGGCGCACAGGCGGACCGCCAAGCGCGGCGTTCAAAAGCCCGGAAGCTTGAAGCGCGCTGTCCCGCAGCATCCAGCTCGGTAGCCGGTACCTGGAACCTCGCGCAAGCAGCCGGTTCTCGGGATCCGCTAGCCGCAGCGCTTCATCGGTCGCTGAATCCTGCCGGTAAGTGGCGCTGTTGAGGATCAGCCGTAGAGTGTGCTTCAAGTCCCACGCGTGTTCCATGAGATCCACTGCGAGCCAGTCCAGTAACTCTGGGTGGGAGGGCCTTTCACCTTGAAGACCGAAATCCTCGGTGGTGCGAACCAACCCGGCGCCGAACAACATTTGCCACAGGTGGTTCACCGCCACCCGCGCGGCGAGCGGATTCTGCTTGGAGGTGATCCAGCGCGCGAGGCCAATCCGGTTTCTTTGATCATCGGGCTGCCATGCTGCGATTGCCGCAGGCACATCGGGTGTCACCTTTTCTCCATGCTTATCCCACACCCCGCGCAACAGAACGAACGTCTCACGGGGTTCTGCTCGCTCCGCGAGAACCATCACGTTGAGTGAGCCCGCCGCAGTTTTCGTTTCATTAAACTGTCGGGTGGCGCGATCCAGTGCGGATTTTGATTCCAAGTACGGGGTGTGATCCGCAAGAAATTCAGAGAAGAGCCTCGAACGCAACGAAGCCTCCAACACCCCGGATTTTCCGAGCACTGCAAGCTCTTCGCGCGGCGTTGCACCAATCTTGTTCACGGCCTCGCCAGCTTCGGAGGTTACCGAAATTCTGAACCTCCCGATGTTGGAATCTCCCAAGGTTGAGCGCTGCCGGAGTTCGACGATCAGATCTTCATCCGCTCCCAATGTGAGGGGCGCTGCGAGGGCGTAAACCGCGGTGTGCGGACTGTTCTTGTCTGCCCCCAGCGTTGTCCAACCATTGCGAGGGTCGTCGTCCAGCGTGTCTTTCACATCGCCGTAGTTGTTGTTTTTTTTCTTGTCCGCCATCGTGTCCGCCACAGCGTTTGAGAGCGTGATTTCGCGGACTTGAGCGTTGCCTCGCGTGCGCACTTGGACCTTGATGTCCGTGAGGATGAATTCACCGCTGGTGCCGCGTGAAAGAGCCCCGCCGGTATGCGAGGGGTGGGGGAGCACTTCAAGTTTGAGCCCGCTGATGCGGCTTCCTGCGAGGTGCGCTGCAAAGCGGTACTCGTCCTGGTTGGGGTTGGGGCCGCTGGATTGAACTGCGCCGTCGTTCTCCTGCGTGAGTTGAGTGCCCTCCGCAGATTCTAGTGCGTTTGCCCTCAGGATTTGCCATGAGTGCCAGCCCTCAGACACCTCGCTGCGGCGCATGGCCAGCCACTTTTCAAAAGGCGCCTCTGCGTCCCTGCGTGCAGAAGCTTCAGCAGGCCTGCATTCATCGAGGAATCGCTGGGCTTCTGCAACAGAGCGGGAAGCCATCGCAGATTGATACGAGAGGTAAGGCTTGGCTGCGGAGCCGGCTTTCCCGTCTTCGTCGATGCTGTTGAAGAAGGCGGTCAGTGAATAATAGTCCGCATGTGAAATGGGATCGAACTTGTGGCTATGGCACTGGGTGCATCCCAGTGTGAGGCCCAGCCATGTGGTGCCCACGGTGTTGATCCGGTCAATCACGTAGTCAACCCGCGATTCCTCCGGGTCGCGTCCTCCTTCGCCGTTGGTCATGTGGTTTCGATGGAAACACGTCGCCAGCTTCTGCTCAGGCGTCGCTCCGGGAAGAAGGTCTCCCGCGAATTGTTCCAGCGTGAACTGGTCGTAGGGCATGCCTTTGTTGAATGCATCTACGACCCAGTCGCGCCACGGCCAGTTGTTGCGCGTTGAGTCCGACTGAAACCCGTCCGTGTCAGCGTACCGCGCGGCGTCTAGCCACCACATCGCCATTCGTTCGCCGTAGTGCGGCGACTTCAGGAGACGGTCAACGGCCAGGGCATAGGCGTCAGGCGCCGTGTCGTGGAGGAATGTCTCGAGTT
>JACCEC010056135.1_pt1 | contig 18158 bp, 19 predicted proteins | sample 7450121 | NCBI WGS metagenome assembly JACCEC01 (sample SAMN15323455, study PRJNA562643) | freshwater metagenome | isolation source: river surface water | place: USA:Blue River Watershed | collected 2017-08-18 | reverse complement strand
TGTGTGGTCACACCCGTCGCTTCAACCCCAGCCACCAATGGGTGCACAACAAAATCAAAGCAGGCGAATTCAACATCCAGCAGATGGATGTGCAAACCTACTTTTTCCGCCGCACCAACATGAATGCGCTGGGTCAAGCTCGTAGCTGGACCGACCACTTACTGTGGCATCACGCTGCGCACACCGTGGACTTGTTTGCGTACCAAGCGGGCAGCCCCATCGTCAAAGCCAATGCCGTGCAAGGTCCCATCCATCCCACTTTGGGCATTGCGATGGACATGAGCATTCAGTTGCAAGCTGCCAATGGTGCAATTTGTACGCTGAGCTTGTCATTCAACAACGATGGCCCCTTGGGGACTTACTTCCGCTACATCGGCGACACTGGCACCTACTTGGCCCGTTACGACGATCTGTACACCGGTAAGGAAGAGCAGATCGACGTGTCTAAAGTGGCCGTGTCCATGAACGGCATCGAGCTGCAAGACCGTGAGTTCTTCGCCGCCATCCAAGAAGGCCGTGAGCCCAACAGCAGCGTGGCGCAAGTGTTGCCTTGTTACAAGGTGTTGCATGAGTTGGAGTTGCAACTCAACGCGTGATGCATGTGATCGAAAAAAGGGAGCCTCTGGCTCCCTTTTTATTTGACGAATATTCAACCTACGGTGCAGTTGATTCGTGGGGTAGCCAAGATTCACAAGCGTTGGATTCTTTCACCACAGGAAAGTTATCCATTCTTTGAAATTTTCGTGAGATGGGCGTTGCTAAAAAGTATTGGCGGCCGCACCGCAAACCCGTGTGGGAAGACTCAGAGGGCATGACGTAGGTACAAGTCTGGCACCTTGGACTCGCGTGGGTGACGGACTCGATGTGGGCCATATTCAGTTTCTAGGTTTTGGGCACGTTGCACTCAGCGCACTTGAACATGCTGTTGCCCATGAGCTTCTTGAACACGCCCAAAGCGCGGGGCTTGTGAAGGCCGCATTTGTAGCAACTCATCGTCGCCATGCTGCCAGATCCCCCAAAGGGTGAGCCGCCTTTTTTGGATTTGTAGCGCAAACCATCGCTTGCAATTTTGGTGACTTCTTCTTTGCTCATGGCTTATTTTATAAAAAAGAAAAGGGCACCCGTAGGTGCCCTGTTTTGGCCGTTCAATCGACGGGGTCGAATTAGGCGCGCGCTTTGCGGCGAGCAGGTGCTTTGGCTGCTGCTTTGGGGGCGTGCTCTTTCAATTGCGCCAAGCTTTGTTGCGCCAATTCAGCCGATTTCTTGGCAGTTTTACGGGCTTCAGCGAGGGCTTTGTTGCTGGCGTCTACCGCGGCTTTGACAGCGTTGACGGCAACTTCAGAACCTTCAGGCGCTTTTTTCAAGTTTTCTTGGATGGCTTTGTTGGCCACAGCGTGTGCTTGGTCAAAGTGACCTTCTGCAAATGCAGTGCTCTCCGCTTGGAACTCTTGTGCCAATTCGTACGCGGTTGACGCGAAACCGGCCAAGCTCTTGGCAGATGTCTCGAGTTGTGATTTCAGCAACTCAATCGCTGCGGCTGGGTCTTTGACTTCCAACACCGAGCTCAATTGATCTTGTGCCAACTCGGCGCTGACTTTGGCTTGCTCCAAGCTCAACTCTGTCAAACGCTCGATTTGAGAGAAAGAGAGGTTGGCCAGTTCGAAGGCAGCTTGAACAGAGGCGTCCACTTGGGGTTTGAATTGATTTTGCATGTCGATTCCTTAAAGTTAAATTGGATGAAAGAATGGTAGCCAAGCTTGGCGAGAAATTCATATCCGCCTTGCTCTTTAGAGCTGACTCTCTAGGTCCAGAGGTTCCTGCTTTCCGCGCCCGCCAAGCTGGTGCTTTATTGACGGAGTAATGATGATGCATGTTGTGATCACGGGTGCCACAGGCGGTATTGGGCAAGGTATTTGTGAAGCCTTGTGTCGCAGTTTTCCTGCGACCTATGCCGAGCTCACGCTTACCGTGACAAGCTCACAACCTGGTGAACGGCTCGAAACCTTGGTGCAGCAGCTGCGCGCTAGCGGCGTGGTTGTGCACGGTCTGAGTGGTGATGTGACGCAGCCCCATGCGTGCGAAAAATTGGTGAACGATGCGATTGCGCTGAATGGCGATATCGATGCCTTGGTATGCGTGGCGGGAGCGTCTGGGCCAGGCAAGCTCGAAAGTTTGTCGGTGGAGCAATGGGACCAAACGTTTCACCTCAACGTGCGTTCTGTTTGGATGATGGCGAAGGCTGCTTTTGAGTCGTTGAAAAAAACGCAAGGCAGTGTGACCGCGATTGCCTCGATGTCGGGTCTGCACCCGCACCCGGGCTATGGCGCTTATTCACCTGCCAAGGCGGCATTGATCATGCTGTGCCGACAATTGGCGCAAGAGTGGGGTGACTTGGGTATACGGACCAACACCGTTTGCCCGGGCATGATTCGCACCCCCCTGACGGAAGCGGTCTACCAGGACGCCCAGATCAAGCAGCAGCGCGAAGCCTTGGTGCCTTTGCGACGCATTGGTCGTCCCGACGACATTGGCGACGCGGTGCTGTACCTGATCGGCGCACAAGCTTCGTATGTGAATGGCTTGAATTTGGTGGTGGACGGGGGTGTCTCTGACCACATGCTGTCGATGATTCCAGGTCGACCTGGCAAGACCAGCCCGACCTGACACATACTTTATTGCCGCGCGCGCTTCACAGCGTCTTTGGCTGCGAGGTAACCGAAGGTAATTCCTGGGCCAATGGTGATGCCAGGGGCTGGATAGACCCCACCCATGATGGAGTGCATGTCGTTGCCGCACGCATACAAGCCGTCGATGGCTTGGCCTTGCGCATTCAGCACGCGGGCATCGCCGTCGGTGACCAAACCAGTGGCGCCGCCAATGTCGCCTGGGTAGAGTGCCACCGCATAGAAGGGGCCCTCACGTAGCGCACCCAAACAAGGGTTGGGGCCGTGCCACGTCGCGTCGCCATTGGCGCGTTGGTAGTCGGTTGTGCCACGCTGGAAGTCCTCGTCGACACCGTTGTCGGCAAATGCATTGAAACGTGCCACCGTGGCTGTGAGCTTGTCAGAGGGCACCTTGATTTGTTGCGCCAAATCTTCCAAGGTCCGCCCTTGCAACAGGTAGCCGTCGGCTAAGAAGGGCGCTAAACCCTTGCCGCCTGGGCGAACCATGCCAATACCATAGCGCTTCAAGGCACCTGCATCACACACCAGCCACGAAGGCACGCTGGGTGTGGTGGCGTGGTGGGCTTGCATGGCAATGCCAAACAAGTGATAAGAGGTGGATTCATTCAGATAGCGTTGGCCCTGGCTGTCCACCGTGATCATGCCGGGCTTGCCGCGGTCCATCACAAAGTGCGGAAAGACGGCTTGGCTGCCATCCGCGCGTTGGCGTGTCGACACTGGGGCCCAAAACGCGTGGCTCAAACCGCCGCTGCCCAAGTGGCCACCAGCTTGCAAGGCAAGGTCTTGCGCTTTGCCTGTGTGGCCGGGGGCGGCAGGGCACCAAGCTTCGTTGGCACCTGGCAGCATGTCTGCACGACGTGTGGCATGGCGGTTGAAGCCGCCGCTGGCCATGATCACGCCCCCTTTGCTGTAGATGGTGCGTTTGATCAAGTTGCCGTTGGTCAATGTTTGTTGAAGAGTTACGCCGCCAATGTGATTGCCGTCTTGTAAAAGTTGCGTGACTTCCGTGTTCGTCACCAGCAGGCCTTTGCGCGCAATGAAGCTGTAGAGCATGCGTGCAATCAGGGCATTGCCCATCACCAAACGGGTGCTGCGTGGGTGCAGCAACTTGTCTAGGAAATGGCGCACGATGATGCGAACGCTGTAGCTGAAGGACTTCCATGTTTCTGTCAAACGCAACAAATGGAAGATGTCATCGCGGTCCACCATCATGCCGCCAAGCACAGTGAATTCGGGGATGGGGTCGCGCACCAAGTTGAGGTTGGGGCCCAGCAACTTGCCATCGAAAGGTTGTGGCTCAATCGCGCGACCGCGTAAGACCGACCCTTCGAGCTCCGACAAGTAATCGGGATGCAACATGCGCACTTGGAATTGCAGGGCACTGTGGGCTTCTAATTTTGCAATGGCGTGAGGGCCGTTGTCGATGAATGACTGGCGCAGTTGCGCGTCCGAGCGCTCGCCCACCGCGAGGTCCAAAAATTTGGCGACGCGCTCAGGCGTGTCATCGGGGTTGACTTCTAATCCCCGTTTGGTACCAGGGACCCAGGTGGTGGCCGCTGACCAAGCGGTGGTGCCGCCCACATGGGCCATGCGCTCGACCAGCAGGACGCGGGCGCCGTCAATGGCGGCATTCAATGCCGCGGAAAATCCCGCCCCGCCAGAACCAATCACCACCACGTCCACGGTGTCGTGGTCGTTGAGTTGCGATAAGTCGGTGGGGATGCGCTGGGTGAGGGGACGCAAGGGGTCGCTCATGGTCAGGCCTCCAGCAAGAAATTCACCATCAACTCGCGCACTTGCGCAAACATGTCGGCGCCCGTCACGGTGAGGCAACCTTTGGCGCGAGCTGCAGCAATGAGGGGGGTGATGACTGGGGCTGTGATGACGCAGCCAATGAACATGTCACTGTGAATTTTGGCTGTGTCGATCGGTGTGGGGTCGGCTTCTTTCATGCCAATGGGGGTCGCGTTGATGGCCACATCAAAACCCGTGGGGTCTGAGCTGCCCGCTGTGACCTTGCCCAATTTCAGGCTGTTGAGCCGGTCGATCAAGGATTGGCGACGTTGTTCGTCGGGGTCATGGATGGCCAACGCGCTCACGCCTGCCAACACCAAGCTGTGCGCAATGGCAGAACCTGCGCCCCCTGCGCCGACCAACAAGGCACGTTTGTTGTTTAAGACGCAACCATTTTTTTCCATGGCGCGTACGTAGCCCAAGCCGTCGAACATATCGCCATGCCAGCGGCCTTGCGCATCGCGGCGCACCGTGTTCACAGTGCCCAAAAACGCAGCACGTTCTGAGAGTTCGTCGCAAAACGCGGTGCAGGAAAATTTGTGCGGCACGGTGACGATCAAGCCATCAATGTTGCGTGCGCGTCGGGTGCCAGCCCACCAGTCAGTCAAGTCGGCAGGAGCGACGTGAGCGGGGACACAAATGGCGTCACGGCCATGCGATTCAAATGCTTGTGTCACGCCAAAAGGAGATTTCACTTGGGCAATGGGGTCGCCCACGATGAGGTGAACACGAGTAGCGCCGCTGAAGTTGTCAAGCATGGTGATTCAAGGTGTGAAAGTGAATGAATGGAATGAGTTTATCCAAAAATGGAATTGCGTTCAACTTTTGAACAAAATTCAGTTTTTATGATAAAGTCAAAGCCAACATTCATTTCCATACACAACCATGAGCGGCGTCCTCGAAAGAACTTTGGGCATCTTAGAGATCCTGTCGGAGCAAGGGCAGGGGGTCGAGTTGGCCGTGTTGGCTGGCAAGCTCAACATGCCCAAAAGCGCTGCGCATCGGCTGTTGGCAGACTTGGTGCGCTTTGGCTATGTGCGCCAAACCCGCGACTTGGGAGAGTATGCATTGACCACCAAGCTGGTGTCATTGGGCTTGAGTTACCTCAGCAAAACCGGTGTCATTGATGTGGCGCAGCCCTTGCTCGACCGCTTGGCAGAGCAAACCGGCGAGCTGGTGCGTTTGTCGGTGGTGGATGGCGATCGCTTGACGTGGGTCGCGCGTGCACAAGGAGCTCGCCAGGGCCTGCGCTATGACCCCGACATGGGCAGCATCGCGCGTTTGAGTTGCTCGTCCTCGGGTTTGGCTTGGTTGTCTACCATGAAGGACGATGACGCGCTGGCCCTGGTGTCGCAGCAAGGTTTGGGTTTGCCGCAAGAGTTCGGTCCCAATGCGCCCAAGAGTTTGAAAGCATTTCTGAAAGTTTTGCAGGACACCCGCAAGCAAGGCTTTAGCTTGACAGAAGAAACCTACACCGCAGGGCTGAATGCCATCGCGGCTCCTGTGGGCTTGGTGGGGCAATTGCCCATGGGCACCATCAGTGTGGCCGGCCCTTCGGCGCGTTTGACGCGCGAGCGCATGTTAGCCATCGCCCCTGATTTGTTGTCGTGTGCGGCACAGTTGGCTGCTGCCAGTGGTGCATCACCCATGCTGGCCAGTGGCAGTGCCAAGGTGCGCTTGCAACCCATTTATGCCGCTTGATCTCAACACACCGTGGGATTGCGACTTGCTCGTCGTGGGCTCGGGTGCAGGTGCGCTGTCCACGGCCGTTACCGCGGCGCACTTGGGACTCAAAGTCATCGTGGTCGAGAAAGAACCGCACTACGGCGGTACCACGGCGTGGTCGGGTGGCTGGATGTGGATTCCGCGCAACCACTTCGCACTTCAAGCGGGCATCGCTGAGCCCATCGAGAAACCGCTGTCGTATTTGCGGCATGAGTTGGGTGAACAGTTTGACGAAACACGCGCCCGTGCGTTCTTGATGCACGGGCCGCGCATGGTGCGCTTCTTTGAAGAACACACCGCCTTGCAATTCATCGATGGCAATTTGATTCCCGATTTCCACGGCAAGACCGCAGACGCCGCATTGGGCGGTCGCTCGGTGTGCGCAGCGCCGTTCAACGGTCGTGAATTGGGGGCGCATGTGCAGCAACTCAAAACGCCGTTGTATGAAATCACGTTCTTGGGTATGGGGATCGCTTCGGGGGCAGACATCCGCCACTTCTTCAATGCCTTGCGTGCGTGGGGCTCGTTTTTTCATGTGGTCAAACGCGTTCTGCGCCATCTGCTTGATTTGGCGCTGCATGGCCGTGGTATGCAGTTGGTCAACGGCAATGCCTTGGTCGCCAGGTTGGCCAAGTCGGCGTTCGACAAGGGGGTAGACATTCGGGTCAACTGCCCCGTGGTGCGCTTGGTGACTGAAACAGGCGAGGGCGGTGTGTCATGCGTGCGTGGCGCTGTGGTGATGCACAACGGCAGCGAACACACCATTCGTGCCAAGCGTGGGGTGATGCTGGCCACCGGCGGTTTTCCGCATGACCCACAACGCAAGAGCCAACTGCTGCCACACGACCCGACAGGACAGCAACATTTTTCTGCCGCGTCGCGTGGCAACACCGGCGATGGTTTGCGTTTGGGTGAGTCGGTCGGCGCGGTGGTTGCCACCGATTTGAAGCACGCTGCGGCGATGGCCCCTGTCTCTTTGGTGCCGCGTGCCGATGGCACCACGGCCCACTTTCCGCATTTGATTGAACGCGGCAAGCCTGGTCTGATTGCGGTCACGCGCTTTGGCAAGCGCTTTGTCAACGAAGCCGATTCATACCACGACTTCATGCAAGGTCTCATCAGCGCCTTACCCGCAGGCGAGCCTATACAAGCTTGGTTGGTGGTGGATCACCGCTTCATTCGTCGCTGGGGACTGGGTGCGGTTAAGCCCGCACCTGTGCCCATGGGCGGCATGTTGGCGAATGGTTATTTGCAGCGTGGTGACACCTTGGCTGAGTTGGCGCACCGCTGTGGCATTGACGCCGTGGTCTTGCAAAACACCGTGTCGCGCTACAACACGCAAGCTGAGATTGGTTACGACGGTGAATTTGGTAAAGGCCAAACCGCCTATAACCGTGTGCAGGGCGATGCCAGCCATGTGGGCCGCAACCCTTGCATGGCACCTATTCAAGATGGGCCGTTTTATGCCGTACGCATCGTCGCGGGCAGTTTGGGTACCTTTGCGGGTTTGCGTTGCAATGAACACGCGCAAGTGCTCAATGTGCAGGGCCAGCCCATCGATGGTTTGTACGCCGGGGGCAACGACCTCTCGAGCGTGATGGGCGGTAACTACCCCAGTGGCGGCATTACCTTAGGCCCCGCCATGACATTTGGTTATCTCGCGGCCCATCACGCAGCGCGTCTCTCTCCAGAACATTCATTTTCTAAAAGGACTTCTTCCATGTATTACGAACTCGCCACCATGACACTGCCATTTGGCACGGCTGCGCAAGCCGCGCAGAATGTGCAAACGTTTTGTGCCCAAGGTCAGGGCGAATTGTTGGGATGTTGGTTCACCGACATCGGCGTGCTCAACCAAATGATTGTGTTGCGTGGCTTTGATGACTTGGCCACCTTGCAAGCTGAACGCAACCGCACCCAACATAACGCCAGCCCCTTTGGTTGCGGTGAAATCTTCCAAAACTTGGAGCAGCACAGCTACCAAGGTTTCCCTTGGATGAAGCCCGTGCGCCCCAGTGCAGAAAGCGGCATTCATGGCCCTGTGTACGAGATTCGCACCTACGGCATCAAACCAGGGGGTGTGCAACCCACGATTGATTTGTGGGAGCAAGCCATTCCTGCGCGCGAAAAAATTTCGCCTTGTGTGGTTGCCATGGTGGCCTTAGATGGCCCGCTGCGTTTCACCAACATTTGGGCCTATCCCACCGTGGATGCGCGCGGCAAAGCCCGTGCAGATGCCGTGGCCCAAGGCGTTTGGCCCCCCAAAGGCGGCCCTGCGAACTTGACCACGAACATGGTGTCTACCATCGCGTTGCCCACAGCCGTGTCCCCACTTCAGTAAGTCATTGAAGGCAGTCCACCATGCGCACTTACTCACTTGCATACCTCACTGCCAATGCGTCGACCGTGCCACAGGCCATTCGCATAGCGGCGGATTTGGGTTATGGCCATGTAGGTTTGCGGGTGCAACCCAATGGACCGGGTGCGCCATGTCAAACCTTGATCGGTGACGCCAACGTGCTGCGCGAAACCCAAGCCGTGATGCGCGATACCGGTGTGGGTGTGTACGACCTAGAGATCATTCGCATCGGCGAGCAGTTCAACCTGTCAGATCACACCGCCTTGATGGATATTGGTCAAACCTTGGGTGCGAAAGCAGTGTTGATCGCCGCGGATGACACCCATGAATCACGCTTGGCCGACAATTACGCACGCTTGTGCGAGGCCATGCAGCCCTTCGGTTTGACTGCCGATTTGGAATTCATGCCATGGACCGCCGTGAAAGATGCCAAGTCCGCCATGCGTGTGATTGCGCTGGCCGGTCACCCCGGCAACGCTGGTGTGTTGGTGGATGCTTTGCACTTTGGGCGCTCTACAACGACCTTGCAAGATATTGCTGCTATCCCACGCGCGCTGTTGCACTACGCGCAAATGTGCGATGCCACGGCAGGTGTGAATTTCACAGACGACGAATTGATTCAGACCGCGCGCCAAGAGCGCTTGCTGCCCGGTGAAGGCAACATCGATGTCAAAGGCTTGTTCGCGACCTTGCCGCAAGATTTGCCGGTCAGCGTCGAAATTGTGAACCTTGAGCGCTCCAAATCGATGGGCGATAAAGCATGGGCTGCGCTGTGTCTGAACGCAACCAAGAAAGTTTTGGGTGATGACTGATTGGCAGGCGTCAAATCAGCGGCCGCAAGCTTTGCGCGACTTCGCGCAAGACAGGCAGTACGCGGTTGACCGCTTCTTTCGACGTTTCGAGTTGAATCGGCATGCTCACCGTCAACGCCCCTTGCACATTCCCTTTGTGATCACGCAAGGGCACTGCCACACCGCGGTAGGCCAAGTCAAGCTGTTGTTCAGACAGCGCCCAGTCTTGGCTCCGAATGCGGGCCAGTTCGGTGCGCATGCGCTTGGGATCGGTGATGGTGTGCGAGGTGAAGGCTTTGAGTTCATGGTTGGCCAACCAGGCGTCCGAAGCCTCTTCTCCCAACAACGCCAGCAACAGCACGCCCGCACTGGTGAGGTGACAGGGCACACGGGCACCCAGCGCGAAGCTGGTGTTCATGCTGCGGTTTTGTCCGTTGCGCGCGATGTAGACCAAGTCGTACCCGTCGAGCACCGCGACAAACGAGATCTCTTGTGTGCCCATGGCCAAGCGTTGCAGCGAGGGTTGTACGATGCGCGGCAGTCGCGCCGACTCCAAATACGACTGACCCAAACGCATGACCTTCGGTGTGAGCCAAAACAACTTACCGTCCGAGGCAACAAAACCCAAATGCAACAAGGTCAACAAGTAACGCCTCGCTGCGGTGCGTGTCAGACCGCAACGCTGTCCCGCTTGGGTGGCGGTCAAGCGCGGGTTATGTTCGTCAAAGGTTTGCAATATGGCCAAGCCTTTGTCGAGGCCGGCAATCCAATCTCTAGAGTCCATCATCACTCCAAGGGGAAACCCGTGATGCGTTCGATGATCGCACAAATTCGTTCGTTAATCGCGCAAACGAGATTTATTTCCGTAAGATCTTTGAGTTTTCCAATTAAATTTCACACGTCCAATCCTTTGGGCGGTGTGCTGTTGGTTTCATAACCCCGAGCCGCGCAACAAAGGCTCAATTTCAACCCCCAAGAGGAGACACCCATGAACAAACGTTCCACCTTAAAAGCTGTTGCAGCTGCCGCAATTTTTGCGCTCGCTGGCATGGCCCATGCGCAGCAAACCATCAAGATTGCCAACATCGTTGAGTTGTCAGGCCCCGGCACCACCGCGGGCACGGTGTTCAAGAACGGCGTCGAGTTGGCGGTCAAAGAAATCAACGAAAACGGTGGCATCTTGGGCAAGAAAATCGAGAACTACACCGTGGACACACAAACCAACCCCGGCGTGGCCAAGGGCTTGACACAAAAAGCGGTGGACGATGGTGCATTTGCTATTTTTGGTCCTGTGTACTCGGGCTCCATCATGGTGTCGATGGCTGAATCCAAGCGTGGCGAAGTGCCTAACTTCACTGGTGGCGAAGCTGCTGCCATCACGGCACAAGGCAATCCTTATGTGTTCCGCACAGCCTTTGGTCAAAGCACCTCATTTCCTAAGCTGGCGAAGTTCATCAACACCAAGGCCAAGACCTTGGCTGTGATTTATGTGAACAACGACTTCGGTAAAGGTGGTCGCGACACACTGACCAAGTTGTTGGCTGACGGACCCACCAAAATTGTCGCTGATATTTCGACAGATGCGGGTCAAGTGGACTTCTCTGCTGCGGTGTTGAAAGCCAAGCAAAGCAATGCCGATGCGATCTTTGCTTACACCAACGAAGAAGAATCAGCACGTTTGTTGCGCGAGTTGAAGAAGCAAGGTTGGACCAAGCCCGTCATCGGTGAAACCACCTTGACAGGCCAAAAAGTGATCGAACTGGCAGGTGATGCCGCCAACGGTGCGATGGCGCACGTGGGTTTGACCGTGGATGCGCCTAACCCAGAAATGCTCAAGTTCAAGGCCAAGTACTACCAAGCCTATGGCAGCATCTCTGACCACAACGGCATCAAAGGTTACACCGGTGTGTACGTGCTCAAAGCCGCGATTGAAAAAGTCGGCAAGCTCGACCGCAAAGCTGTCGCGCAAGCACTGCACGGCATCAACATCAGTGCCAAGAAACATCCCGGCGTGATCATGGATGTGAGCTTTGACGACAAAGGCGATCTCGACCGTGAGAGCTTCTTGATTGAAGTGAAAAACGGCCGTCAAGTGGTAACGGCTGTGTTGCCTGCTTTGAACGCTAAAAAGTAATTTGAGGTTTGAGGCACGCCTTCGGGCGTGCTTTTTTATTTGCTGAGCAAAAACATATGACCGATTTTCTGCAACTCTTTTTCAGTGGCTTGGCCACCGGCAGCATCTATGCGCTGGCTGCGTTGGGTTTTACCTTGCTGTGGCAAGCCTCGGGCACCATCAACTTCGCACAAGGCGAATTTGTGATGCTGCCAGCGTTCATGATGCTGGGCTTTATGGCGGCGGGCTTCCCGTTGGTGTTGAGCTTTGCGGCGAGTTGTGTGTTGTCGGTCTTTGTCTTGGGCTGGTTGTTCAAGCGCGGTGTGGTTGATCCGCTTTTCAAATTCGGCATGATGCCCATCGTGGTGGCCACGATTGGTTTGTCTATTGCCATGCGCAACGCTGTGCGTGCTGGTTACAGCGCTGAACCGCATCCATTTCCCAATCTGTTTCCCGATGAGGTGTACAACATTGCGGGGGTGACCATTTCGGCGACGGACATTGGTACCTTCTTGTTCGCGATCGCCTTGGTGCTCGTGACACAAGCTTTCTTAGCCAAGACCGTGACCGGTCGTGCCATGCAAGCCGTGGCTCAAAACACCGAGAGTGCCTCGGTGTTGGGTATCAACGTACCGCGCATGATTTTTTATACCTTCGCCATCAACGCGGTGTTGGCTGCTGCAGCGGCCATTTTGGTGACACCGACTTATTTGGCGAAGTTCGACATGGGCGCAGCCCTGGGTACAAAAGCCTTTTTCGCAGCCATCATTGGCGGCTTCAACAATTCGCGCGGCGCATTGCTCGGCGGTGTGATTGTGGGGGTGTGCGAGAACTTGGCAGCGGCCTACATTTCGCCCGCCTACAAAGACGCGGTGGCATTGATCATTTTCATGGTCGTGATTTTGTTCAAGCCACAAGGCTTGCTCGGTAAAAAAGTGGAGCGCAAAGTATGAAGAAGCTCGCATTCTTGGCAGGCCTCTTGGGGCTGCTCGCCTGTATTTTTGTGCCCACGCTGCTCAAGAACCATGGCATTTATTTGTTCACCTATTGGTTGATCTATGTGATCGCCACGATGGGGTTGAACCTCACCATCGGCTATGCCGGTCAAAAGTCACTCGGCCATGCGGCCTTCTTTGGCATCGGTGCGTACACCGTGGCCGTGATGATGCAAGCAGGTCATAGCTTTTGGTTGGGCATGCCACTCGCTGCGCTGGGTTGCTTTGTAGTCGGCTTGGCCTTGGGATTTCCTGCGCTGCGCGTACAAACCATTTACTTGGCATTCGCCACGCTGGGCTTTAACACCGCGGTGTGGTTGGTGATGCGCAACGAAGAGTGGCTCACTGGCGGTACTTTCGGCATCAACAACATTGCACGCCCAGAAGCGTTTGGCATCAGCTTTGATGGCAACTTGGCTTACTACTATTTGGTGTTGGCGTTTGCCGTGGTGCTGGGCTTGCTCTTGTGGGGATTGCTCCACTCACCCTGGGGCAAGGCGTTCACGGCCTTGCGTGACAACCCGATTCGTGCCGAGAGCTTGGGGGTGGACATCCGTGGCTATACCTTGCTGAGTTTTGCGATTGGTGCCGCTTACGCTGGCATTGCTGGCGGTTTGTTTGGTTCGATGGTTCAGTTCATTGATCCCGCACCCTTCACGGTGGAAGCTTCCATCATGATGTACCTCATGGTGGTGGTGGGTGGTCCTGGTTATTTCTTGGGTCCGTTGTTGGGCGCAGCGGTGGGCGTGATCTTGCCTGAGTGGTTGCGCTTTGCACAGGCTTGGTATTTGTTTGTGTTCGGCACTGCCGTGGTGATGTTGATGATTTATTTGCCCGATGGTTTGTTGAGTATTCCCGATCGCATCCGTGCGAAACGTCAGTCACGTGAAGCTTCAGCTGCACGTGCTGCCAATGCGAATCAGCGTTCCACGGAGGGAGTGAAAGCATGACGATTTCTACACATCATCCCGTGCTCAAAGTCACCGACTTGAAGAAAGCCTATGGCGCGATTCAAGCGGTGGGTGGCGTGTCGTTTGAAGTTCGCCCTGGCGAAATCTTCGGCGTGATTGGTCCCAATGGTTCAGGTAAGACCACCTTGTTCAACAGCATGTTGGGGCAGATCACACCCGACACCGGCAAGATCGAACTCAATGGTCAAGATGTCACCCAGTTGGGGCCCTTGGAACTCAACCGCCTTGGGGTGGGCCGTACTTTCCAAACCCTGCAGGTGTTTGGCAAGATGACGGTGCGCGACAACTTGATCGTTGCGGCGCAAGAGCACCAAGGCACGATGCTGAGTCGCATGTTTGCCCCCAGCGATTCCAATTTGGGCGCCAAAGCCGATGCGTTGATTGACCAATTCCACATCAAGCACGTGGCCGACAAGAAAGCCGGCGAGTTGAGTTACGGTCAACAAAAACTCGTGGACATTGCCATGGCATTCATGAGCGAGCCCGACTTGGTGTTGCTCGACGAACCTTGCGCCGGTGTCAACCCCTCGTTGGTCGGTGGCATCAGCACCTTGCTGAAAGAACTGAACAAAACCCGCAAGGGAAGTTTTGTCGTGATCGAACACAACATGGACTTTGTGATGGATCTTTGCCATCGCATCATGGTGATGGTGGAGGGCAAGGTGATGGCCATTGGCACGCCAGAAGAAATTCGCGCCAACAAACAAGTGCTCGACGCTTACTTAGGGAATTGATCATGAGCGCACAACACAACAACGAAACACCTTGCATCGAGTTTGACGATGTGGTGGCCGGTTACAAAGATTTCATGATCTTGAACAACCTGTCGTTCACCGTGCCCAAGGGCTCCATCACACTGCTGATTGGTCCCAACGGCGCGGGTAAATCCACCGTGCTCAAAACTTTGTTTGGTTTGCTCAACCCACGCCAAGGCAAGATCCGTTTGAACGGTGACGACATCACGGGTGCTACACAGAAAGATTTGTTGGCACGCGGCATCGCCTTTGTGCCACAGGGCCGCAACTTGGTTGGCCAGCTCGCGGTGTACGAAAACTTGGAGCTCGGTGGCATCCCGCTGGGCATGAAAACCACGCACGAACGCATTCCTGAAGTGCTGGAGTTTTTTCCACGCGTCAAAGAACGCATCAATTCTTTGGCTTCATCACTTTCGGGTGGCGAGCAAAAGCAACTGGAAATTGGTCGTGCGTTGCTCCTGCGTCCCAAGGTCTTGTTGATTGACGAGCCATCGATTGGCTTGTCGCCCATGGTGGTGCAAGACGTCTTCAAGCTCTTGCGAAAGTTGGCAGACCAGGGCACCACGGTGCTGATGGTTGAGCAAAACGTCAAGAGCGCGCTCAAGTACTCAGACAACGCCATTGCCTTGGAATCAGGTCGCTTGGTGTTGTACAAGTCAGCCGCTGAAATTTTGGCAGACCCACAAATGGAACGTTTGTTCTTGGGTGGTGCGCACACCACCACGGCTGCTGCTTCAGTTTGAGCGAAGCATCACAGAATTACATCTGTGATGAGCTTGACCGACACCACGAACAAGCCTATTTGCACGAGCTTGAAAAACCAAGCATCGGCAATTTTTTGGGTGGCATAGGCGCCTAGGACGGTTCCGAGTAGCGCGAAGGGAATCAGGTTGGCAGCCCGCATCAAATCGTCATAGCTGTAGGGCTGCAGTTCTTGATAGGGCAAAATTTTTGCGGCATTGATCACGGCAAACAGAAGCGTGGCGGTGCCTGCAAACTCAATTTTTGGCAATCGCTGTGGCAACACGTAAATCTGAAACGGGGGCGCCCCCGCATGCGAAATGAAACTGGTAAAGCCCGCCAGCGTCCCCCAAAACCAAGCCTTCTTTTTGTTGACCGGTTGTTTGTCTTGCGGGGTTTTTCGCAACCAAGTGTTCAAGCAAAAACCGACGCCCATCAGTCCCACCATCAATTTGACAGCAGCGTCCGAGGTGATGGAGGCGGTGAGCCACCCCACGAACACGCCCAGAATGCCCGCTGGAATCAAGTCCTTCAAGTTCGCGGCGCTGAAATTTTTTCGGTACAACCAAACACTGATGGCGTCAGAGATGACATAGATCGGCAATAGCAACACAGCCGCTTTGACGGGCGACATGAACAACGACAGCACGGGAACTGCCAGCATGCCGATGGTGGGCAAACCACCTTTGGACAGACCAACCAGTAAGGAGGCCAAGCCCGCAATGAAAAAGTAGGAATCGAATGTCATGGGTGTGGCGTATGTAGCCCAAGAGTTTACGCAGGCGAGCACGGGCGAATGACGGTTAGGGTTCTTCAGGAGACATCACCAGGGTATTGCGCCTCTATACTTAAGAAATGAACGAATTGGTACATTCTTCTCGCAGGGCCCCAAAGCGCACCAACGACCCCGAGCGGACGATGGCGGGCATCATGGCTGTGGCGACGAAGGAGTTTGCGGACAAAGGTTTGGCGGGTGCGCGTATTGATGCAATAGCCGACGCCACCCACACCAGCAAGCGCATGATTTATTACTACTACGGCAACAAGGAAGGTTTGTACCTGGCCGTACTTGAAGATGCCTATCGTCGCATTCGTGGTACGGAAGCTGAATTGCATTTGGCTGATTTGTCCCCGCAAGAGGCGCTCAAGGCCTTGGTGGGCTTTACCTTTGATCACCACCACAGCAACCAAGACTTCATCCGTTTGGTGATGTCCGAGAACATTCAGCGTGGCGTGTACTTGGCGCAAAGTAAGTTGATTCAAGAACTCAATGCCTCTGTCATTCAATCGATCGAGGCTTTGTACAAGCGCGGCGTGAAAGCAGGGGTGTTTCGCAAGGGGCTTGATCCCATTGACATCCATGCATCGATCTCGGCGTTGACGTTTTTCAATGTGTCCAACCGCTACACCTTTGATTTGATCTTCCAACGCGACGGTCAAACGCCACAAGCATTGGCCGCTCGGCGTCAAAGTGTGGTGGACATGGTGTTGCGCTTTGTGAGCTATTCAAATTCGGCATAACAGATAGTTTGTTATGTTTCTTGTGTGTTCGGGTTTTTACCAATCATCTACAAACTAACTGTTTTGTACATTTTGATTGAGCCGATATTTTTAAAGGATCTTTCGCATGTTCAACCTCATCCTAGATCGTTGCTGCCGTTTGCTCGAAGCGGCGATCGCTTTTTGCCTTGCGCTGATGGTGGTGCTGGTGTTTGGCAATGTGTTTTTGCGTTACGCCATGAACTCAGGCATAACGTTGTCCGAAGAGTTGTCCCGTTGGGCATTTGTTTGGATGACTTTTTTGGGTGCGATCGTTGCTTTGAAAGAGCACGGTCATTTGGGCACAGACATGTTGGTGAGCCGCCTTGGCCCATTCGGTAAAAAGGTTTGCTTAGGTGCTTCATACAGTTTGATGTTGTTTGCTTGCTGGCTCTTGTTCAAAGGTGCTTATGAGCAAGCGGTGATCAATTTGGACAGCACCAGTGCCGTGATGGAGGCCTCGATGGCTTGGGTTTATTTGCCCGGCATCCTGTTTGCCGTCTTGGGTGGCTTGATTTTGAGTGTGGAGTTCATTCGCTTGTTGACGGGGCATGTGCGCGACGAAGACCTGGTGATGATCCAAGAGTCCGAAGAAGCACCACACGGCGACCACCACTAAACCCATTCAAGGAACTAGACCATGACGATCGCTGTATTTCTCTTTTCCCTGATGGGTGCCATGGCGTTGGGTATTCCAATCGCTTTTTCTTTGTTGTTGTGTGGTGCCGCACTGATGTGGCATCTCAACATGTTTGATGCGCAAATCTTGGCGCAAAACTTGATCGAAGGCTCCAACAGCTTCCCGTTGTTGGCTGTGCCCTTCTTCATGCTCGCCGGTGAAATCATGAACGCGGGTGGTTTGTCACGCCGTATCGTGAACTTCGCCATGGCGTGCGTGGGCCACATCAAGGGTGGCTTGGGTTATGTGACCATCATGGCCGCTGTCATCATGGCGGCCTTGTCTGGCTCAGCGGTGGCCGATGCGGCCGCCTTGGCTTCGTTGCTGTTGCCCATGATGGTGGCAGCCGGTCATGACCGTGCACGTTCTGCGGGTTTGATTGCCTCTGCCGGCATCATCGCCCCCGTGATTCCGCCCAGCATTGGCTTTGTGATTTTTGGTGTGGCGGGCAACGTGTCCATCTCTAAATTGTTCATGGCGGGTATCGTGCCGGGCATTTTGTTGGGTGCTTCGTTGTGGTTCACTTGGTGGTGGTTGGCCCGTCAAGAAGTGGTGACGGTTCCACCTCGCAAATCGTTCGGTGAAATTCGTGAGGCGTTGAGTGAAGCGACATGGGCTTTGGTGTTGCCTGTGATCGTGGTGTTCGGCTTGAAGTTCGGTGTGTTCACACCTACGGAAGCTGCGGTGGTCGCGGCTGTGTATGCCTTGGTCATCTCCACGTTTGTTTACAAAGAGCTCAACCTCAAGACCTTGTACCCCTTGTTTGTGGCATCCGCCAAGACCAGCGCGATTGTGATGTTCTTGGTGGCGGCAGCCATGGTGTCTGCTTGGCTGATCACGGTGGCTAACTTGCCTGCTGAGTTGGTGGCTTTGTTACAGCCATTGCTTGATAGTCCACGCTTGTTGATGCTGACCATCATGGTCATCACCATGTTGGTGGGTACGGCGTTAGACATGACGCCAACCATTTTGTTGCTCACCCCCGTGCACGGGGGTGAGCAACAAAATGGTT
>JACCEC010022889.1_pt1 | contig 18158 bp, 18 predicted proteins | sample 7450121 | NCBI WGS metagenome assembly JACCEC01 (sample SAMN15323455, study PRJNA562643) | freshwater metagenome | isolation source: river surface water | place: USA:Blue River Watershed | collected 2017-08-18 | reverse complement strand
GCGCCCAGGCGCCGGAGATTGCGGCCAGCAATACATCGGTCGGCAGCTCATGCGCGGCCGGCGACAGGTCGCGGTCGAGCCTGAGCGCATCGACGATGTCATTGCCGCTGGCGCGGATGATCTTGTTTTCGCTGATATAGGTGACCCGCTTGCCAGCCTCGCGCTGCGCGAGCAGTGCCGGATGCTGGCCATCAGCCGCATACAGGATCACGTCGCCGTCGCACAGCTCAGCCATGGACAGCGCCACTTCGTCGGTCGCGTTCAATACCGCGACGCCGGTCTCGACCACGACATCGACTTGCGTGCGCATGATCTTGTAGCGATGCTCGGGCTCGGTCATCAGGTGTTCGTCCAGTCCCGGCACCGGCTTGGTGTCGGTGACGATGCCGACCCAGCAGCGGTCATAGGCCAGACCTTCGGTCAGCAGCGTCATCGGGTCGTTTTCGAACACCGCTGCTTCAACGTTACGGTTGATCAGCAGGCGCTGGCCCGCTTCCCAGTGTGCAGCATTGCCAGCCTCGAGCCGGCGCGGGCCGACGAACAGGCCGTCGCGGCATGCCACACCGACGCGCGCGCCGGACAGTTGCATCAGCCACGCGACCAGGCGCGCAATCTGCGTCGTGCCCTCGGTGCCGGCCACACCGACGATGGGGATGCGGCCGCGCTGGCCTTCGGGGAACAGCGCCGATACGATTGCATCGCCCACCGGCTGCGGCAGGCCTTCGGCCGGCTTCAGGTGCATCAGCAGGCTGGGGCCGGCGTTGACTTCGACGACCGCACCGCCTTGTACTTCCAGCGGCTGCGAGATGTCCTTGCAGACGAGGTCGATGCCGGCAATGTCGAGACCGATCACACGCGCTGCCAGCGTGCAGGTATGCGCGACTTCCGGATGGATCTTGTCAGTACATTCGATCGCATGGTTGCCGTTGGCGGCGATCAGCACGCGCTGGCCGTCGGCCGGCACGGACTCGGGCGTCAGCTTCTGGCGCTGCAGGTTGGCCTGGATGACGCTGTTGGTGTATGGGTCGAGGCGCTCGAGCGGATGGATGTCGGCATTGCCGCGGCGCGGGTCGCTGTTGATCTGCGCGTCGACCAGCTGCGCGACAGTGGCTTTGCCATCACCTGTCACCCATGCGCTTTCGCCGCGCACGACGGCCACCACCTTGCCGCCCACCACCAGCACGCGGTGCTCGGGGCCTTCGATGAAGCGCTCGACGATCACGTCCGGGTCTTCGGCGCGCGCCACTTCATAGGCGGCGAAGATGTCTTCCTTCGTGCGCAGGTTCAGCATCACGCCACGGCCGCGGTTGCCGTCGCGCGGCTTGACCACCACCGGCAGGCCGATGTCTTCGGCCGCTTCCCATGCCGCGTCGGCGCTGTGCACGACTTCGCCCTCGGGCACCGGCACGCCGCAGCTGCGCAGCAGCGACTTGGTCAGGTCCTTGTTGCCGGCGATGCCTTCGGCGATCGCGCTGGTGAGGTCAGTCTCGGCAGTCCAGATGCGGTTCTGCAAGGCGCCATAACCCAGCTGCACCAGGTTGCCCTGGTTGAGGCGGATATGCGGGATCTTGCGTTTTTTTGCGCTGGCGACGATGTGCGCCGTGCTCGGGCCCAGGTAATGCTCGTCAATCGCCTTGCGGATCTTGGCGAGCTCGGGCTCGACATCGAAAGCTTGTTTGTTGATTACCGCATGCAGCAGCGCCAGGCCTGAAGCCAGCGCGACGCGGCCGACCGTCTCGTCAGGCACGCGGAACACCATGCGGTAGGTGCCGGACTTCGTGGTCTCGCGGGTCTGGCCGAAGCCGGCCTCGAGGCCGGCCATTTCCATCAATTCGATGATCACGTGCTCGAGGATGTGGCCCATCCAGGTGCCATCGCGCAGCCGTTGCTCGAAACCATACGGCACGCCCGGGCTGCAATGATGGGCGGCCACGTTTGGCAACACCGACAACAGTCGGTCGACGAAGCCGGGCTGGCGGTTGCTGGGCCATTCTTCAAGAACGCCGAGGTCGATCCACGCCTCGATCACGGGCGTGTAGGTCCACATGTTCGGGCCGCGCAGGTAGGTCACGCGCAGCACCTTGAGTTCCAGCGGGCCCGCGGGCATCGGCTGGACGGTCTCTGAAGAACTCATTGGGAGGGGAATCCGGACAAAAGAGTAAGATAGCGGTTTTGTTGGCCTGCTTTCCATATACATGTCGTCCAGCGTCACGCACAGTTCGCAAAGTTCGCAAAGTTCGCACGGTCAGAACCATCCGCAACCGGCGGAGGCCGCATCGGGTTCTCGCTCGATACCGCCGCTGCATCCGGGGGAACTGGTCCTCGCCACGCTCGAACCCGACCTCGACGCTACGCTGAAATTCGCGACCGGCCGCGTATTGCTGACGACGGAACGAATCATAAGCGATTCCGATGGCGCAGGGTGGACCGGCTGGACGCTGGCGCCTGAACTGACGCTGCACCATAGCGACCACGGCGGCGTGGCCATGCTGGCGCTGCATGGCGCGCAGGGCTTGCTCGCGCGCTGGCGCTTCACGCTGGAGCAGGAAGTCGGCGCGATCCGCTTCATCCAGCAATTTGACAAGGTCCAGGCCGCCCGCGCCGGACAGCCGCCGGCCGACGACGATGCCACAGCGCGCTGCCCGAGCTGCCAGTCGGCGCTGCCGGACGACAGCGAGGAATGCCCGGTCTGCCACCGCGAACTGCAGGAGCCGGTCTCGACCTGGGTACTGTTCCGCCTGTGGCGTTTTGCCAAGCCGTACAAGATGCAGCTGCTGCTGGGCTTCTTCCTGACACTGGCTTCCACGTCTGCCTTGATGGTGCCGCCTTACCTGTCGATGCCGCTGATGGACGAGATCCTGATCCCGCAGCAGACCGGCGCCGAAATCGACACCCATGACGTGATCATCTACCTGTCCGGCCTGCTGGTGGCGGCGCTTCTCGCCTGGGGTCTGGGGTGGTGGCGAACGTATTTGCTGGCGCTGGTATCCGAGCGCATCGGCGCGCATTTGCGCACGGCGACCTTCGACCACCTGATGACCTTGTCGCTCGATTATTTCGGCGCCAAGCGCACCGGCGACCTGATTGCGCGTATCGGCAATGAATCGGACCGCATTTGCGTGTTCCTGTCGCTGCATGCGCTGGATTTCGTCACCGACGTGCTGCTGCTGATGATGACGACCGTGGTCATGTTCACCATCAATCCGTGGCTGACCATCGTCACCTTGCTGCCGCTGCCGCTGATCGTGTGGCTGATCCACAGCGTTCGTGACCGCCTGCGCTACGGTTTCGAGAAGATCGACCGTATCTGGGGCGACGTCACCAACGTGCTGGCCGATACCATCCCCGGCATTCGCGTCGTGAAGGCCTTTGCGCAGGAAGCGCGCGAATCCGATCGCTTCCGCGATGCCAACATGCATAACCTGGCTGTCAACGACAAGCTCAACCGCACCTGGGGACTGTTCGCGCCGACCGTCACGATGCTGACCGAAGTCGGCCTGCTGGTGGTCTGGGCCTTCGGCATCTGGCTGGTGATCCACCATGGCGTGACGGTGGGCGTGCTGGTGGCCTTCATCGCCTACATCGGCCGCTTCTACGGCCGCCTGGATTCGATGAGCCGCATCGTGTCGCATACGCAAAAGGCGGCGGCAGGCGCGAAGCGCATCTTCGATATCCTCGACCACAGCTCCAGCGTGCCGGAGCCGGCCAATCCGGTTGCGGTGGCACCGGTGCCGGGAACGATTTCGATGCGCGACGTCGGCTTCCGCCATGGCAGCCGCCGCATCCTGAAGGGCATCAATTTCGACATCAAGCCGGGCGAGATGATCGGCCTGGTCGGTCACAGCGGATCGGGCAAGAGCACGCTGATGAACCTGATCTGCCGCTTCTACGATGTCAGCGACGGCGCGATCCTGGTTGACGGTACTGATATCCGCCGCTTTGCGGTCGCCGACTATCGCAAGCACATCGGCCTCGTGCTGCAGGAGCCTTTCCTGTTCCACGGCACGATTGCCGACAACATCTCCTACGGCAAGCCGGGCGCGACCCGGGCCGAGGTTATCGCCGCTGCGCGCGCTGCGCATGCGCATGAATTCATTCTGCGCCTGCGTCATGGCTACGATTCCATCGTCGGCGAGCGCGGGCAGGGCCTGTCCGGCGGCGAACGCCAGCGCATCTCGATTGCGCGCGCGCTGCTGATCAACCCGCACATCCTGATGCTGGATGAGGCGACGTCCAGCGTCGATACCGAAACTGAAAAAGAAATCCAGAAGGCGCTCGACAATCTGGTGCAGGGCCGCACGACGATCGCGATCGCGCACCGCCTGTCGACGCTGCGCCGGGCCGACCGCCTGATCGTGCTGGAGCGTGGCGAGGTGGTCGAGATCGGCTCGCACGAAGAACTGATGGAAAAACGCGGCGCCTACTGGCGCCTGTACGAGGCGCAGGCACGCAATGTCGATACCGAGGATAGCGAACCTTCGCGGCTGCAGATCCCGCTGACCAAGGTGAGCACATGATCGAAGAATCCAGCGGCAAGGCCTGGATGCCGGTCGCGCACCGCATTCACCGCGACAGTTTCGGCAAACTGGTGTTCACCGACGAGCAGGGCCACGCCCATGTTGGCGTGGTGCCGGTGCAAGCCTTCCCCATCGATGCGCCGGGCGAGAATGTGTCGCTGGTTGGCGCCGATGGCCATGAACTGGCGTTCATTCCACAGTTGTCGGGGCTGGACGCCGATACCCGTCGACTGTTGCAGGAAGAGATTGCGCAGCGCGAGTTCATGCCCGTGATCGACCAGCTGGTGTCCGTGTCCACCTTCGCCACGCCGAGCACCTGGCAGGTGCAAACGGATCGCGGGCTGACGAGCTTCGTGCTCAAGGGCGAGGAAGACATACGTCGCCTGAAGGGCAGCGGTCTTTTGATTACCGACAGCCACGGCGTGACTTACCGCGTCCATGACTTGCGCGCGCTCGACCGCATGTCGCGCAAGATGCTGGATCGCTTCCTTTGAATCGGGCCTGCAACTGAAGCACCGAAGCTGGTTGAACGTCGCTGGTTGGGCGTCGCTGGATTCCGGCCTGCGCCGGGACGACATCGCAACGACCACCGGCCGCTGATTGTCATCCCGGCGCAGGCCGGGATTCAGCATCGTTGAACATTCAGGCAGTTTCGTTGACCGCGCTGCGCCTGCCCGCCGCCAGCAGAACCACCGACCCCAGCACCCCCGCCAGCACCGATGCCGCGAAAATCGCGAGCTTCGACGCATCCACCAGCAGCGGCTGCTCGCCGAAGGCCAGCCCGGTGATGAAGATCGACATCGTGAAGCCTATGCCGCCCAAGAGGCCGGCGCCCAGCACGTGCGTCCAATTCATCTGTTCGGGCAGGCGGCAGATGCGCAGCGTGACGGCCAGCGCCGACAGCAGCAGGATGCCGACCGGCTTGCCCGCTACCAGCCCGGCCATGATGCCGAGCCCGTTCGGCGCCGTCAGCTGTTCCCACAGCGAGGCCTGCATCACCACGCCGGTATTGGCCAGCGCGAACACGGGCAGCACGAGGAAGGCGACCGGCTTGTGCAACCAGTTCTCGAGTACGTGCGATGGCGACGGCGTGTGCGCGTCACGCGCATGGAAGGGGATCGCGAATGCCAGCAGCACGCCGGCCAGCGTCGCATGCACGCCCGATTGCAGCATCAGCACCCACATCAGCGCGCCGCCGATCAGGTAGGGCGGCAGCGCATGTACGCGGCGCGAGCGGTTCAGCACCAGCAGCAAGACCCACACCGCCAGGCTGCCGGCCAGGTGTGGCAAGGACAGCTGTTTGGTGTAGAACAGCGCAATCATCACGATTGCGCCAAGGTCGTCGATGACCGCAAAGGCGACGACGAAAACTTTCAGCGGTGCCGGTATGCGCGCGCCCAGCAGCGACAGTGCGCCCAGCGCAAAGGCAATGTCGGTGGCCATCGGTATGCCGAGCCCGGGCTGGGTCGGCAAGCCGCCATTGAGCGCGTAATGGATCAGTGCCGGTGCCGCCATGCCGCCGATCGCCGCGAAGATCGGCAACAGCGCATGGCGCAGGCTGGACAACTCGCCGACATACAGCGCGCGCTCCAGTTCCAGCCCGATCATCAGGAAGAAGATGGCCATCAGGCCATCGTTGACCCAATGCTCGATGCTCATGCCGCCAACGCTCGCATGCCAGAAGGCCAGCCAGCCCGCGCCTGAAGCCGAGTTGGCCAGCGCGAGGCTGGCCACGGTGCACAGCACCAGCAAGATGCCGCCCGCACGCTCCGATTCGACGAAGCGCGTGAAGGTTTCTGTCAGCAGTCGGGTCGGCATGATGTGGGCAGGGTGACGGGTGATGGATGGGGACAACAGCGGTTAGGGGCAGGCAGCGCCGCTTCAGTGATGACCGGCAGACGCGATCGCATTTTCCGGGTTCATGAAGATGGGGCGGCCGTCGGGCGTGTTCAGCGGGATCAGCACTTCTTTATTGCTGTCGTCCTTCAGCAGTGCGCACAGCGTGTGGCTGGAGCGCAGTTCGCCATTGAGTTCAACTTCGACATCGGCGATCACGAGTTCGACACCGGTGAGGATCTGCTTGACGCGCATTACGGTCTCCTTTTGCGAGAGGATTGCGAGGTGGATGAAGCCTGACAGCCTATAGTGTAGTCAATCTCGGCGCATGAGCTGTGGCGGGCCTCTATAATCGCGCCGTGAATGCGATCTCCACATTATTGCTGCGCTGGCCGCTGCCTGCGCTGATGGCCTGGTCTGGCAGCTGGTTCCTGTACGGACTGATGCTGCGCTTATCCTTGCCTGCATGGCTGGCGATCGCCCTGGCCACCGCCGCGGGTGCCGGACTGAGCGCGCTGGCCGGCACCTTCTGGCGTCGCGTCGCGATTGCGGCCGGATTCCCTCTGTCGCTGCTGTTGTCCGGTACGGCCGCATCGATCGCCTTGCCGGGCTGGGCCTGGCTGCTGCCGCTGGTGATCATCGCGCTGGTCTATCCGATGAATGCCTGGCATGACGCGCCGCTGTTCCCCACGCCCGCGCCGGCCTTGCGCGACTTGCCGCAACTTGCGCCCCTGGCGGCCGGCGCTTCCATCCTCGATGCGGGCTGCGGTCTCGGTCATGGGCTGCGCGCGCTGCATGCGTTGTATCCGCAAGCGTCCATCCATGGCGTCGAATGGAGTTGGCCACTGCGCATCGCCTGCGCGCTGCTGTGCCCCTGGGCGAGGGTGCGGCAGGGCGACATGTGGAAGGCCGACTGGTCGGCGCATGACATGGTCTACCTGTTCCAGCGTCCTGAAAGCATGCCGCGCGCGATGGCGAAGGCGAGGGCGGAGCTGAAGCCCGGTGCGTGGCTGGTGAGCCTGGAGTTCGTCGCGGAAGGCGTGAAGCCGACCGCGGTGCTGAAGACCGTGGAAGACAAACCGGTGTGGCTGTATCGCGCACCGTTCAAATAGGTTCGCGTCACTTCAGCTGGCGTCACACAAGCACGCGTCAACCGGGCACGCGTCAACCGGGCACGCGTCAGACGAAGGTGCCGGCGTAGGTCACCACTTTGCCACCCGAACCGATCTTGAAGCGCGAGATGCCCGCCAGGCTGCGGGTATTGATGCCACCCAAATCCATCTGCTGCACGCCGCGCTCTTTCAGTTCATGGAAGGCACGCCACAGCAGCAGGTTGTGCGCATTGGTGTCGCGGCCGGCATCGTTTGACCAGCCCACGTGATAGGTGGCGGCTGTGCCGTGGATCAGGAACAGCATCGCCGCGATCTTGTCCTTGCCCTGGTCGGCACGCATCACCAGCGCCGTCTTCGTGGTCTGCGCGCGCGCATGGATATAGGCTTCGACGAACTCGACAGGCAGACCATGGAAGCCCCGGCTGGCGCGCTGCGAACGCTCCTCATCCAGCAGCCAGCGGTACTGGCCGGGGTTGGCGCCGGTGCGCACGATATTGAGTCCCGCCTTTTCTGCTGCGACGAGCCTGTTGCGCCAGCGGCCTTCCATGCCGGCGCGGAAATCCTCTGGGCTTTGCGTGAGATCGACCAGTACCGTCGAGTGCCCGGTCATCACACGTGTCAGTCGCGACAGGCTGGCGTCGTTCGGGTCGAGCAGGTCAGGGGAGAACAAGGCGAAGCGCGGCCGCTTCATCGGCAGCGTGCGCTTGAGTTCGACATAGATGCGCGCACGGTCTGCGGCCGGTACCTCCTTGAGCCATAGCGGCCCGCGCGAGCAGAGCGCAAAGCCGACCGTCCATGCATAGCGGCGGCAGACGAACTGCGCGAGCGCGACGCGTTCGCCATCGAGGAAGACTTCCGCACGATGACATTCGATGCCGAGGTTCTTCAGTGCCGTGCCATAGGCCCAGTCCTGCTGGATCGCGCCGGCCAGTGTGCCATGCGCGGCGTCCCAATCGGGGAGTTCGATCTGGTTCCAGAGGATATGCATTGATGGGGGCGAGAGTTGTCCTGCGTGGGGTTCGGATGCGTGCACTTATAATCAACGCAAACAAAGGCAGCGCATGATAAAGCGTATTTTCAAATCTTCCGCCCACACGTCCGTGTTGGGCCATGACATCGACAAGCCGCGCATCACCCTCGCGGGCTGGTGCCTGATCTTCATCTACCTCGCGGTACCCGCGATGCTGGTCGGCGGGCTGATCGACTTGCTGATCCAGCTGGCGACCGGCAAATGCGTCGGGGTCTGGTGCCTGTTGTTCTGATTCGTTCTCAAGTTGGCAATGAATGCTGCCTTTCGCTGCCGATATCCGCAGCAAAGCGGTGCGAGCAGCCGATTAAAAGTAGCGTTCGCCCCTGCTTTGTTTCACAATTGCAATAATATCGTTGATATTCGTCCTTGAGTTATTGGCACTCGTGCCGATAAACCCATCGATAGCGGGCAATTCCGGTCTTCAGGCTGCGATGGCTCGCGCAACAGGAGAGGCAGATGTTTTTTTTCGTGGGATTGGCAGTCGTGTTCGGCTGTGTGTTCGGCGGCTTCATCATGGCCGGCGGCAAGATGGCGCCCATTATCAAGGCGGCTCCGGTCGAAGGCTTCATCATCGTGGGCTCGGCCATTGGTGCGCAGCTGATCGGCAACAGCATGCTGATTTTCAAGGGCGCGTTCGGTGGCATGGCACGCTGCATCAAGGGTCCGAAGTGGAAGCCACAGGACTATCTTGACCTGATCCTGTTGGTCGGCAAGCTGCTCAACGTGATGAAGAAAGAGGGCGCGGTCGCGCTTGAAGCGCACGTCGAGAACCCCGACTCATCCGGTATCTTCGGTGAATATCCGAAGCTGGCGCATGACCATTCGATCGTCCACATGATCTGCGACACACTGCGCCTGGTCGTCATCGCCCAGGGCAACCTGGATGCGGATGCGGTCGATGATGTGATGAAGAACGCGATCAAGACCCACCACCATGACGAGATGAAGTTCCAGGCCACGCTGGCCTCGATTGCCGGCGCACTGCCGGCGCTGGGCATCGTGGCCTGCGTTCTGGGGGTGGTGAAGACCATGGGCGCGATTGACCAACCGCCGCCAGTTCTGGGCGGCCTGATTGGTGGCGCACTGGTCGGTACCTTCCTCGGGGTGTTCGTGGCCTACGGCGTGTTCGACCCGCTGGCCAACCGTCTCGGCCAGATCATTGACGAAGAGGGCCAGGTCTACAAGGTCATCAACGAAATGATCGTCAACACCCTGCGTGGCCATCCGGTGCCGCTGGTGATCGAAGCTGCGCGCGGCGTGATCTCGCACCACAACCAGCCGGGCTTCGCCGAAGTCTTCGACGGCCTGCGCGGCAAGTAAGCCTCACGCATCGCCAAGCCTTGGGGCCCTGGGCCCTCCGGGCCTCGGGATCAAGGGCCTTCCAGTCTTCATGATTGGCAGGCCCTTGTCATTGGTGCCGCCTGAGCGGCTGGCAGGCACTGCCGCGCCCGGGGCAGGGCCGATCCGCAGGCCTTTTCCATGGCGCCACCCATCCTCATGTCCCCCATAAATCCTTGCATTTCAGGGACTTGCCGGAATTCCGACGACCGGGCTGGCACGACCTTTGCAGATGCTTATGGCGTCAATAACGAATTGTTGAAGGAACCAGCCGCCATGAAGCATCAGGCCGAAAAGATCATCGAAGTCACCAGCCAATCGCTGGGCATGCGCCCGGTGGCGCGCCGCCTCCCGAGCGACAACGTGCAAGACCTGTGGCGTCGCTACGGCTGGGTACCGCCTACCGAATTGGGCAAGAATTTCAGGGCTGCTCTTCGCACCACCGCCAGTGTCTGAGGCGTAGCCTGCAGGTGTCTCCTCCCATTCTTCCTGACTGAAGATTCGGGTTAGCCCGCGCGATACGCGGGCTCTTTTTTTTGCCCGCTCAATAAATGCAGGGAGCCCGCAAGCTCCCCGTGTGCTCGCCAGTCCGCAGGTACGCAGCAGCGTCAGTGCGACAAGGCTTGCTGCATCAGGTCTGGCAGGCCACGTTCGATGGAGCGCGCCAGCTTCAGGTTCAGCGTCTGCGACAGCGACCGGTCGAGCACACCTCCCGCACACCTTCCGCACACCTTCCATTCGGTCCTTGTGCACTACGGCTGCATGGACGTGCCGTACATCCCGTGCGCGCTGGCGCTGCCAGCGTGCCGCTTTTCCGTTACCATTTTTGCGGCGCCGCTTCCGATCACACCGGCGCTGCAAACCACATAGGGAGAAGGACGCATGAAAGCCCGTTATCTGCTGAAGGCCCTGCTGGCCTCGGCCTGCCTGCTGCTAGCCGCGCAGGGTCACGCACAGTCCGTCGATTTCATCACGCCTGCCAACGGCGATACCGTGCCGCAGACCTTCAAGGTGAAATTCGCGGTCAATGGCATGCAGGTCGCGCCGGCCGGCGACATGACGGCCGACACCGGCCACCATCACCTGCTGATCAATGCCGACGACATCGCCGAAGGTACCGTGATCCCGATGAACGACAGCCATCGCCACTTCGGCAAGGGCCAGACCGAGACCGAGATCACGCTGCCGCCGGGGCGCTATCGTCTGACGATGCAATTCGCCGATGGCGCGCATCGCTCTTACGGCGAGAAGATGCGCAAGTCCATCGAGGTCGAGGTGCGCTGAGGCGCAGGGCGAGACTCCGGCGTTTGCCCGGACTGGCTCAGACTTGCCTGAACTTGCTCAGACTTACCTGAACTTGCTCAGACTTGCCTGCGAACTCCGGGACACCTGCTGTTCCGAACGGGGGCCGTCGTGCGGCGCCGCCTGCGCTGCACGGGAATTCCCCACTTTCCGTTCCGGAGCCCGCCATGCAAGCTCAGCCCTTCAATACCGGCCTTCCTGCCATCGCCGTCGCCCACAACACCACCACCGCACAGCCGTCGTCGGCCAATGCCGCATCAGCTACGCCGAGCATCAGCCAGCAGCCGTGCGACCGGTGGACCGACCTGCCCGTGGAGGTGGTCGAGCAGGTGATGTACTGGTCGATGCTGCAGTCCGGTTCATCCATATCGGCCACGTCATTCGCGCTGACATCGAAGTATTTTGCGCAGGCAGGGCAGAGCTTTCGGACCAGTCTCTGGTATCAGGAAGCGCGGTCGATGGTGATGCATGACCGCACGGTGAACTGGACGTGTGATTTCGTGAAAATGCTCGGCTACTTCCAGTTCACCGTCAATGCCGGGGATTTGGCTGAACTGAACCTCGCGCTGAAGAACATGGGGAGAGCCGGCGAGGGCAGGTTCTATTCACTTCAGGTCGCGCATCCGCCGCATGCTGAAACGAATACCGATTATCTCAACAGTTTTCGCAATTTCCAGGGAGCGGAGCTGTCCTTGTTGATGGGCGTGCTCGAGCAGACCCGTGACCGGGTCATCGAGATTGCACGAGTCTTGCCGGCGAACGTCTGCCTGTATGTCGAGCTCAGCTTTCAGGTGTCCAGGCAGCGCGTTGAGGATCTCGGCGTTGCGAGCCTCGTCAGTCGTGTTGCGATGAGCGGTCGGCCGACCGCATTCAACTTGAGGCGGCATGCGGACTTGTCCACTCGTCCCGATGAGCTGGGCGCGGTGCTGGAAGTGGCTTGCGGCCCGGGCATGGTCAGTTTCCTCCATTTCGGCCGGACGGAAAATCCCGACGCCATGCTGCGCGCATTATGCGATCGCGGTCACCGGTTCCGCGACCTGAAACTGGTGATCTTCGATTGCGAGCGTGCGCCCACGCGGGATTCGCTGTCTGCGTTGGTTGCGGCCCTTGAGAAAAGAAATTCGGCAGCGCAGTTACGGCTGACCGTGGTCATCAACTGCAGCGCCTTGCGTGCCGGGAGCGCGGATGCAGCCCCCTTGTTCTCGGCTGCCGAACTTGCCTCGTACGAGCATGCCGGCCTGTATTTCGAGCGTCTGGAATTCGGCACGGTGAATATCGAGGGCGAGCAGAAAGTAGTGTCCTCCATCGTCGGACCGCCGGTCCATGCCGTGCTGCCGCAGTCGCAGATGGTCGATGCCGAGTTATCGTCGGACAGCGATGTGCTGATTGAGTCCAGCGACAGCGAGCCTTTGCCGGACTTTCCCGACCTGCCCGAATTGTCGAGCGAAGAAGACATAGGGCAGCAGCAGGTACCCCCGGAGGAAGGGGCTGCGCATGGCTCGGACGAACTGGATGAAAGAACCGAAAAGCGTTTGCGAAAACGCGATCGCGATCGCTGCGTGATCAGCTGACGCGCCTTGCGGATCGGTCAGCAGGGCACTGGCCGATCAGGGCCGCGTTCAGTAAGTCTTGATGAAATAAATCACGGTCAGCACCGCGCCCACCGCGATCACGAGGCGCTTGAGCCACAGGGCCGGCAGCTTGCGCGCCAGCGCCGCGCCGACATAGCCGCCGACTGCCGCCGTCACCAGCGCCACCAGCGTGTGCGGCCAGCTGATTGCCCCGGCGATGATGAAGGTCAGCGCCGCGACCGTGTAATTCATCGCCGAGGTCATGTTCTTCAGCGCGTTGATCTCCTGCACATCCTCGAAGCCCTGGATGGACAGCGCCGCCAGCGTCAGGATGCCCATGCCGGCGCCGAAGAAGCCGCCATAGATCGCCACGGCCAGCTGGAACAGCGCGCCGCCTTTGCTGCCGGGCTTGTCGGATGACGCGATCTTCATGTGCCTTTTCATCCACGCGATCAGCTTGCTGACCTGCGGCGCGAAGGCAAACAGCGTGGTCGCCACCAGCAGCAGCCAGGGCACCAGCTTCGAGAAGGTTTCGTTGGACACGGCCAGCAGCAGCAGGCCGCCGATCAGGCCGCCCAGCAGCGAGATCACGGCCAGCACGGCGGCCCAGCGGCCGTGGCGCATCGCTTCGCGGCGGTATGCCCAGGCACTCGAGATCGAGGCCGGCCACAGTGCCACCGTATTGCTGGCATTGGCCATCACCGGCGGTACGCCGGCCGCCAGCATTGCAGGGAAAGAGAAGAAGGTGCCGCCGCCGGCCATCGCATTCATGGCGCCGGCCGCAAACGCACCGGCGCCGACCAGCAGCGCATCAGTGATCAGCATGGGAAAGAAAGCAGGAAAGGCCCGCGACAACGGGCAGGGTCATTCCTCGTCGCCGTCCTTGAACAGCAGCGAGATCAGGTAGATCGCCCCGATCGACAGGGCGGCTACGACAGTCATCACAAGCGGGATCACGAAGAGATCATCCATGAGCGGCAGTAGGGCTTACCGATGGTTCGTACCGAAAGCGATTGTACACAAAGAAAATCGCCGTTGCCGGTGGATGCCAGATCGGCATCCACCGGCAACGGCGGTCTGCCCGGGCTGCCTGCAGCGGAAGGCAGTTCCGGCCGCAGCGCAGCGGTCAGCGCCCGAGGTCCTTGGCCGGGGTGCCGCCTATGCCCCAGTTGGTGCTCGGGACTTCGGAGATCAGGATGCGGATGGTTTCCTTCGGTGCGCCGACGGCCTCGTGCAGGGCCTGGGTGACTTTCTCGATCACGGCACGCTTCTGCTCTTCGGTGCGGCCCTGGATCATGTGGATCTGTGCGAACGGCATGGGTTCTCCTTGGTTTGTCGGGTTCCGGCTGCCGGGCAGGGCAGCCGGGGTCATACGGGTGCTGACAGGGCTCCGGGGGCGCTGTGAGTGCTGTCGGTGCTGCGCGTGCTGCGTGTGCTATTACGCGGCCTTCGCAGCCTTGGCCTGGCGCTCACGCGCCATCGTCAGCGCGGTGTCTTCGATCATGTCTTCCTGGCCGCCGACCATCTTGCGACGGCCGAGCTCGATCAGCAGCTCGCGCGCCGGAATGCCGTACTTGGCTTCGGCACGTTTCGCGAACAGCAGGAAGGAACCGTACACGCCCGCATAGCCAAGGGTCAGCGCGTCGCGGTCGATGCGGATCGGGAAGTCCATGATAGGGATGACCTGTTCTTCCGCCACGTCCTGGATCTTCCAGACATCGACGCCGGTCTGGACGCCCATCCGGTCCAGCACCGCGACCAGCACTTCCATCGGCGTGTTGCCGGCGCCGGCGCCCAGGCCCGCGGCCGCGGCATCGATGCGGTTGGCGCCGCATTCGATCGCCGCCACGCTGTTGGCCACGCCCATCGCGAGGTTGTGGTGGCCGTGGAAGCCCAGCTCGGTCTTCGGGTCCAGCGCCTGGCGCACTGCGTCGATGCGAACGCGCACGTCTTCGGGCAGCATGTAGCCGGCCGAGTCGGTCACGTAGATGCAGTTGGCGCCATAGCTTTCCATCAGCCTGGCCTGCTTGACCAGGCCTTCCGGCGAGTTCATGTGCGCCATCATCAGGAAGCCGACCACGTCCATGTCCAGCTTGCGCGCATAGGTGATGTGCTGCTCGGAGACGTCCGCCTCGGTGCAGTGGGTGGCAACGCGGATCGTGTGCACGCCCAGGCCATGCGCCATCTGCAGGTGATCGACGGTTCCGATGCCCGGCAGCAGCAGGGCCGATACCTTGGCCTGCTTCATCAGCGGAATCACGGTGCCGAGGTATTCCTCGTCGGTGTGCGCCGGGAAGCCGTAGTTGACCGACGAGCCGCCGAGGCCGTCGCCATGCGTGACTTCGATCAGCGGGATGCCGGCATCGTCGAGGCCCATCGCGATGGACTTCATCTGCTCCAGCGACATCAGGTGGCGCTTCGGGTGCATGCCGTCGCGCAGGGTCATGTCATGCAGCGTGATCTTCTTGCCCTTGATTTCCATGTTCATTCTCCTTGGGGTGCAGTCCGCGCTCAGTTGGCGCTCAGGCGGCGACGGTCGGCTCGAGGGTGAGGCGGCCGGCAATCATTTCTTCGGCAAACATCTCGGCGGTGCGCGCGCCGGCGGCGGTCATGATGTCGAGGTTGCCCGCATACTTCGGCAGGTAGTCGCCGAGGCCCTCGACTTCGAGGAAGACCGAGACGCGATTGCCATCAAACACAGGGCCATTGACCAGCTTGTAGCCCGGCACGTACTTCTGCACTTCCTTGATCATGTCGTGGATCGACTGCGTGATCTTCGCCTGGTCCGGCGTACCGTCGACGAGGCAGTGCACGGTGTCGCGCATGATCAGCGGCGGGTCGGCCGGGTTGATGATGATGATGGCCTTGCCCTTTTGCGCGCCGCCGACTTTCTCGATCGCGCCGGCGGTGGTGCGGGTGAATTCATCAATGTTCTTGCGGGTGCCGGGACCGGCGCTGCGCGAGGACACGGTGGCGACGATCTCGCCGTACTTTACCGGCTGCACGCGCGACACGGCTGCCACCATCGGGATTGTCGCCTGGCCGCCGCAGGTCACCATGTTGACGTTCATCTCGCCCTTGCCGACGTGTTCCTTCAGGTTCACCGGCGGCACGCAGAACGGGCCGATTGCGGCTGGCGTCAGGTCAATCATCAGCACGCCCAGCTCGTTGAGCTTGCGCGAGTTCTCCGCATGCACATAAGCGGAGGTCGCATCGAACGCGATCTGCACGCCATCGGCAATCACGTGCGGCAGCAGGCCGTCCACGCCTTCGGCGGTCGTCTTCAGGCCCATTTCACGGGCGCGCTTCAGGCCGTCCGATTCGGGGTCGATGCCGACCATCCAGACCGGCTCCAGCACCGGCGAACGTTGCAGCTTCGCCAGCAGGTCGGTGCCGATATTGCCGGGACCAATCAGCGCGCATTTGATTTTCTTGCTCATGTCAGTGCTCCTTGACAGCGGGAAGGTAAAGAATCGAATCAGACCAGGCTGCGCACGACGCCACCATCGACGCGCAGCGCCGCGCCATTGGTAGCCGCGGACAGCGGGCTGCACACATAGGCGACCATGGCCGCGACCTCATCGGGTTCGATGAAGCGACGCAGCAGCGAGGTCGGTCTTGCATTGGCGAAGAAGGCCTTCGCGGCCTCGTCAAAGCTCAGGCCCTGCTGGGCAGCGAGCTTGTCGAAGAAATCTTTCGCGCCTTCGGTCAGCGTCGGACCCGGCAGCACGCTGTTGACCGTCACGGCGGTGCCGGCGCAGGTCTCGGCCAGGCCGCGCGAAATCGACAGTTGCGCGGATTTGGTCATGCCGTAATGGACCATCTCGGCCGGCGGGCAAATGCCCGACTCGCTGGAGATGAACACGATGCGGCCGCGATTGCGCTGCTTCATGCCCGGCAGCACTGCGCGCGCGAGTCGCACGCCGCTCATCACATTGGTCTCGAAGAAGCGGATCCATTCCGAATCCGGGATGTCTTCGAAAGGCTTGGGATCGAAGATGCCCATGTTGTTGACCAGGATGTCGACCGGCGGGCCGCCGGCGGTCAGCTGCTCGCAACCCCTGGCGGTCGCCGCATCGGCCGCCACGCCGCGCAGGCTGGCTTCGGGCAGCAGGGTTTGCAGGCGCTGCAGCGCCTGTCCGACGCTGGCTTCGCTGCGGCCGTTGAGGGTGACGGTCGCGCCTTCGGCGGCGAGCGCCTTCGCGATCGCAAAGCCGATGCCGGCGGTCGAGCCGGTCACCAGAGCGTGCTGTCCTTGCAGTTGCATGTCCATGTGTGTCTCCGTGATGCCTGGTACTTGCTATGTCTTTCGATCTTGCTGGTGCTGGTGCTGTTGCTAGTGCTTGTGCCCCGCATGCAGCCAGGGCTTCATCACGCGCGTCAATTGCGGCGCGACGATCCAGGTCATGATCAGCACCACCAGTCCCGTCAGCGTCCCCACGCGCAGCACCAGCGGCAGCGTGGCCAGCAGGTCGCCGAGCAGGATGAACAGCAGCAGCACGGTCGGGAAGATGCCCATCCAGGTCACGATCGCCACTTTCCAGCGCGGCGGCGGTGTCTGCTGCGTGCCGGTCATGAACCAGTGCGCGAGACCGATCACCTGGCGCGTTTGCGCCGGGCCTTCGGACAGCGGCTCGATCGCGGCCAGCCCCAGCGAGCGCGCCGGCGAATCGGTCCAGGCCTGCAGGTGCGCTTTCGAATCGAAAGCGAACACCACCTGGTACAGGCCAGGCTCGCTGCCATCCTGCTCGCCCGGACGCACCAGTTGCGCACCGAGGTGGCCGGGGTAGGTACGGGCGGCTTCGATCATGTCGCCCATCAGCTTCTCGAACGTCGCCTCCATGCCCGGCTTGATGCGACGGGTCACCAGCACCGTGACGGCGCCGGCTGTCGTTGCGTGACCCTGTACGGGGGAGGCTGCGCTCATTGCGGATGTGCTTGCTATCGTTGGTGGCGGTTCAGTGGCCCGGCCTGGTTGGCTTCGGTGGCTTTGTTACCGGCGCTGTGCTTGACACGAAGCGCTTCAGACGAAGCGCATCGATACCGAGCCTAGGTCCTGGAAGCGCACGTTAATGCTGTCACCTGCAGCCACTGCAATCGCCTCGGTCACGCCGCCGGTCATGATGAAGGTGCCGGCCGGGATTTCCTGGCCGCGCGCGCCCAGATGGTTGGCCATCATCGCGATCGCCGCGGCCGGGTGGCCGAGCACTGCGGCGCCAGCCGCCATTGCTACCACCTGACCATTTTTTTCCAGCACCACGCCCAGCGTGCGCAGGTCGAGGTCTTCGACATTACGCGAACGGCCGCCGATCACGAAGCGCGAGGCCGAGGTGTTGTCGGCGATGACGCTCTTGAGGTCGAACTTGAAATCGCGGTAGCGGCTGTCGATGACTTCCACCGCCGGGATCACGAAATCGATCGCGGCCATCACGGCGCCCACATGGCAGCCCGG
>JACCEC010735323.1_pt1 | contig 18191 bp, 12 predicted proteins | sample 7450121 | NCBI WGS metagenome assembly JACCEC01 (sample SAMN15323455, study PRJNA562643) | freshwater metagenome | isolation source: river surface water | place: USA:Blue River Watershed | collected 2017-08-18 | reverse complement strand
ATCCTGTGCCTGTTCAAACGCGCTGTACGATTGAAATAGAAGGAGGCACTCCTGCTTCCATCACCGTAACTGATGGCTACGGGCGGGTACTTTTGAGGCAACAAACCGCCACGAAGCGAGAAGAAGTAGATTTTACAACACTTGCTCCTGGGGTATATTTCTTAAATGCCGAACAAAATGGGCGAATAGCTCGACGAAAAGTTGTAAAAGTTCAGTAGAATTTACGTGCTTCGGAGTTTGTTAATAGAAACAAACATACCTTTGCACAAGGTAAACAAGTAAGCCGAAGCACTTTTGATTATGAAAATACGCATTGCATATCAAGCCGGCTGTCTTCTTTTGGCAGCCGGTTTTGCTTTTACAGTACATGCCCAAAATGAAGGCATGACCCAACTCCCTACCCACGAAGGGGGAGCCTTTCAATTAACAGGAAACTGGAAATCGGCGCAGTCGGTAATGATGAGCCCCGACAAAAGCGATTTCGTGAAAACAATCGCACTGTCGGATAAGGCAAAGGGCGTTTTGCTAGGAAGCTCTTCGGCTAAAGCCACTGCTGAACTGGGGGCAGGAGATGTGGTTCTTAAACTGGACTTTATGCTCTCGCCTACGGGGAGTGCCCTTATCAAACTTCCAGGAGGGTACGATATCAAACTGATGGATAGTTGGAAAAATACCAAGCTAGACGCTACGGCAAGCGGTTCTGTAGGTGGCCTGATACCTCTTAAAAACGCGAGCAAGGCGCCAGGGCTGTGGCAGCAGCTCTTGGTACAGTTCAAACGCCCTACCAGCGCATCGGCCGCGCAAGTGGAAAAACTGACACTCAACGGCTCGGTAATTCAAGAAAATGCCTTTCTAGGTACTTCGCCATCTTCCCAGGCAGGGCTTACCTTGGAAGTAACCTCGGGCAATGTGGCTTTTCGCAATATTTATTACCAATTGCTAAACGATACCCGCCCGTTGGTCTTGAAAAACTTAACTTATACCCTCTATAAAGCAGGCAACGATCGCCCGAAGGCGTTGCTCAGTGAGACTATTCTCAAAAAAGATACAACTTCTATCCTTACAAGAGAATGGGGCGTTGGGAACAATAGCTTTTATTTGGTCTATGAAGGAACGATGGAAGTAGCTCAAGAAGGCGATTACCTCATTCAGTTGGTATATATGTCGAACGCTTCGTTGGAAGTAGATGGTAAAAAAGTGCTTCCTTACCAATGGAATGATTTTCAGCAAAATTACGTACCCGGCACCGTACACTTGACCAAGGGCGCTCATTTGTTCCGTTTAGACTACCACAAATTTAGCTGGCGCCGCGCTGCGTTAGGAATGTTCGTTTCGACGCAAGGTGTACGTCCTTATCCTTTACACGTGTTATCTTCAGTGCCAGAGCCACAGCCAATACCTACGATTGAGGTTGCGACTACGGGCAGTAAGGCGGAGTTGGTTCGTTCGTTCATTCAACGTGAAGGCGAGAAAAACAAAAGAACCCATTGTTTATCAGTAGGTACTCCTGCGGGCGTTCATTATTCGCTAGACCTTAACAGAGGCTCGTTGCTTCAGTTTTGGAAAGGACCATTTGCTGATGTAACCGACATGTGGTACGAGCGAGGAGAACCCCAAATTTTACACCCAATGGGCACTACCACAACCACCAAAGGCCAAGTAGATTGGGCAGTGTTGACCGACATGAACGCGGCTTGGCCTGACTCATTGGCTCCACTTATTTACAAAGGCTATCGCTTGTCGTCTGAGGGAATTCCAACGACGACTTATCGACTCAATAACGCTGATATTACCGATGAACTTACCCCTGATAATGGTGGTTTGACACGCACTATTAGTGGAAATATACCGAATGGATACGTGCGTTTGGTGAGTGGAAATAGCATCTCACAGCTCGAAAAAGGTCTTTATGAAGTAAACGGTCAAAGCTATTTTGTACGCGTAGATGCCAAGGGGAAACCAGTGCTTCGTACCGTGGGAGGCCAACAAGAGTTGTTGCTACCCCTTAGTGGTACCGTACGCTACTCATTAATTTGGTAAGTTTTTTAGGTCTACCAAACCATTTTGTACGAAATTTGCGTTTTATGCTCAAATGAATTGACAATTTAATTATCTAAACCGATGCAACGTTTCATTTTTGTTTTTGCCATAGCAGCTGTTTTGTTTACTGGCATGGCAGCTACCACTCCTAGCGCACCTGCACCCTCTACCACGGCTCCCAAAGCTGACGGAATTCAATTTGTAGATATGCCTTGGGCGAAAGTCCTTGAAAAGGCAAAAAAAGAGAAGAAAATTATCTTCTTTGACGCCTACGCAAGCTGGTGCGGACCTTGTAAAGCAATGCAGAAAAACGTGTTTACCCGCAAGGACGTTGGTGACTATTTCAACGCTACGTTTATCAATGTCAAGAAAGACATGGAGATTGGTGAAGGACCGCAATTGGCCAGTCGTTACCCCATTGAAGGTTATCCTACGCTTTTCTTTGTAGATGGAAACGGGAAGTTAATCACCACTCACTTGGGAGCTATCATGGACGGGCCTGAGCTTATCAAGTTTGCCAAAGCAGTAACTTCTAAGAAATAATCAGGAAATCAATTTCATAAAAAAAGCCGCGAAATTCGCGGCTTTTTTTATGAAATGATAAAAGCGTAATTTATACTACTTCAATCTTCACTTTGAGTAAAAATTCATCCATTTCGATTTCGGAAGCGCTTCCGTTAAGGTCAGCAACGAGGTCGAGTTGAACGGCTTGTACTTCTTGACAGATATACCCTTTGTTGGTCGCAACGGCGTCTGCAAGCTCAGCGTTGTTGTTTTCTAACTGAATACAAATCTTGTCTGTTACTTCCAAACCACTGTCTTTACGCAAGTTTTGGATGCGGTTAACAATGTCCCGCGCAATTCCTTCACGACGCAATTCGTCGGTAATAGTAACATCAAGCGCTACGGTGAGGCTACCTTGGCTTGCCACCAACCAACCTGGTACGTCTTCAGTCAAAATTTCGATTTCGGCCAAAAGAATCTCAAAAGTCGTATCATCGCCCGTAAGAGTCACTTGTCCATTTCTTTCGATATCGCGGATTTGCTCTTCATTCATGGCGTTGATTACTTCTCCCACTGCCTTCATATTTTTGCCGTACTTAGGCCCAAGTGCCTTGAAGTTTGGCTTGATTTTCTTCTTCAAGATGCCCGAATCATCGCTCACAAACTCAACGCCTTTAACGTTGACCTCGCTCATAATGATAGGCGCTACGTGCTCGATTTGCTCCCGAACTTTGTCGCTCAGCACAGGAATCAATACCTTCGTCAACGGTTGGCGTACCTTGATTTTGTGCCCTTTCCGCAACGAGTGTACCAAGGAACAAATGTCTTGTGCCAATTGCATTGATTGCTCCAACTCGGCATCTACCCAAAAATCGTCGTACGTATGCCACTCGGTAAAATGCACCGATTCGTGTTTGAATGGCGTATTCTTTTCGATAGACTCAGCACGAACGTGGTCGGTGAGGTTACGATAAAGCCAGTCGGCAAAAAACGGTGCAATCGGCGACATCAACTGCGCTACTGCCACCAAACAATGTTGGAGGGTTTCGTACGCAGCGCGCTTGTCGTCGGTCATTTCTCCTTGCCAAAAACGGCGGCGATTGAGACGAACATACCAGTTAGAAAGGTCGTCGCACACAAAATCTTGAATCAAACGCCCTGCTTTTGTTGGGTTGTATCCGTCGAACTGCTCACCCACGTTTTTCACAAGGGTATAAACTTTTGAAATAATCCAACGGTCAAGTTCGCTCAGTTGTTCGCGCGGAACGCGGTTAAACTGCTCCACTTTGTAACCGTCAAGATTGGCATATAAAGCAAAGAAGTTATAGGTGTTGAACAACGTTCCAAAGAACTTTCGCTGCACTTCAGCGATACCATCGAGGTTAAACTTGAGGTTATCCCACGGTTCGGCATTGGTAATCATGTACCAGCGGGTCGCATCGGGGCCATATTTGTCAATAGTGTCAAACGGGTCGATGGCATTGCCCAGACGTTTCGACATTTTATTACCGTTTTTATCCAACACCAAGCCCGTCGAAACTACGTTTTCAAACGATACTGAATCAAATAATAAACCTGCGATGGCGTGGAGGGTAAAAAACCAACCGCGCGTTTGGTCAACTCCTTCGGAAATAAAATCGGCAGGGAACGAAGTTTTGCTATCACTTGCCGTACCGCCCATACTTTGCGGGTACTTATCAAGGTTTTCAAACGGAAAATGAAACTGCGCATAAGGCATCGCGCCTGAATCAAACCATACGTCGATAAGGTCAGGCTCACGGAACATCACTTTCCCCGAGGCCGATACCAAAAAGATTTCGTCCACGTAGGGCCGGTGCAAATCAAAGGCTTCGGTTCCTTTTGATTGCAGGAAAGACTCATTTTTGGTTTTTTGTTCAGGGCTAAGAGCGCCGCTGTCGATTGCCTTTTGGAGTTCATTGGTAAGTTCTTCTACCGAACCGATACAGGCTTCTTCGCCCGTTTCGCTGCGCCAAATCGGCAGAGGTGTACCCCAATAGCGGCTACGGCTAAGGTTCCAGTCCACGAGGTTTTCGAGCCAGTTTCCAAAACGCCCCGTTCCTGTACTTTCGGGATTCCAGTTGATGGTTTTGTTAAGTTCTACCAAGCGGTCTTTTTTCTTGGTCGTAGCAATAAACCAGCTATCAAGTGGGTAATACAACACGGGCTTGTCTGTACGCCAGCAGTGTGGGTAAGGGTGCTCGTATTTTTCTACTTTAAACGCCCGATTTTCTTCTTTCAATTTGATGGCAATAAGCACATCCGTCGGGCGAAAATCGGGGTCGTTACGTTCTTCAGTCGAGTAGTATTCTTCTTTGACAAAACGTCCGCCAAATTCACCTACTTCTTTTACAAAGCGCCCTTGACGGTCAACAATAGGCACTTCTTTGCCGCTTTCGTCGCGCACCATGATGGCAGGCACCCCGTTGGCTCTCGCTACTCGGAAGTCATCCGCCCCAAAAGTAGGAGAGGTATGAACAACCCCCGTTCCGTCTTCGGTCGTAACGAAGTCGCCCAAAATAACGCGGAAAGCTTTATCCGCATCTTGGAGCGGTTGCACGTAAGGCAATAATTGCTCGTACTGAATATCTTCGAGGTGTTCACCTTTAAACTCCATCAATACCGACCACGGAATTACCTTATCGCCATCTTTATAGGCCGCAAAATCGCCATCTTTACCTTTTTCTGAGAAATATTTTTCAACCAAATCCTTCGCCAATACGACATTGATTGGCAGATAAGTGTACGGATTAAAAGTCTTGATAAGCACGTACGTAATGTCTTTCCCGACCGTCAAAGCCGAGTTGGCAGGAAGCGTCCAAGGGGTCGTCGTCCATGCCAAAATATATACATCATCGCTATCGGTCGTATCAAACAAATAGGCCGATTTACCCGTCAATTTTACTTTAAACTGGGCAACGATGGTAGTATCTTTCACATCTTTGTAAGTACCAGGTTGGTTCAACTCGTGCGAACTAAGCCCAGTACCCGCCGCAGGAGAATACGGCTGAATGGTGTAGCCTTTGTACAAAAGACCTTGGTCGTAGAGTTGCTTGAGCAACCACCAAAGCGTTTCGATGTAGTCATTTTTGTAGGTCACGTACGGGTCGTCCATGTCCACCCAATACCCCATTTTTTCGGTCATGGTGAGCCATAAATCGGTAAAACGCATGACGGCCTCACGGCATTTTTTGTTGTAATCTTCTATACTAATTTTTACCCCAATGTCGTCTTTGCGAATGCCCAATTCTTTCTCTACTTGAAGCTCAATCGGAAGACCGTGCGTATCCCAGCCCCCTTTGCGCTTCACTTGGTAGCCTTGAAGGGTTTTATAGCGGCAGAAAATATCTTTGATGGTACGGGCCATCACGTGGTGAATCCCAGGCGTTCCGTTAGCCGATGGAGGCCCTTCGTAAAACGTAAACGACTGTGACCCTTCCCTTACTTCGACTGATTTTTCGAATATTTGATTTTCTTTCCAAAACTGCAGGATTTCTTTCCCCACCTGCGCATAGTCCAGACCTTTATACTCTTTGTAGTTCATTGGGCAATTTTTTTCGAGTAAAAAAAAGCCGTTAATCGTTATTGATTAATCATTAATTGCAGTGATGATACCCACGATTAATAGTTAACAGATAACCATTAACGACTTTTTCAAAAAGAGCTACAAAGGTAGGAATTTTTTGGCTTAATCTGGCTTTACGGTGCTTCCACCCGAAATATTGGAGCACAATTCGGGCGTACCACCGTAGCGCAAGGTACTGCCTCCCCTGGCGTTGAATCTCAAGGTTTTGCCCACGAGCGCGGTACTTGCGCCCGAAAGGTCTAAATCGATGCACCCCGGTAGGTTTACATTAACACGGCCCCAATCACCATCAATCACCGATTTTGAAGCTCCCGAAAAATCGACCGCCGTAAGGGTAGGTTTCTAACGATAACATTCAAGCGAGCCATGTGATTGTCGGGTTGGCACCGTTTGAACAGGCTTCCTACGAAACTACCTATAACGGAGGCATGGGCAGCAACGGACTTACTTCCGCCCGTCACAACGTGTTAGACTCTTATTTGGACAAACTCCGTCCGTCCATTCATGGCATGGTGCATTACAGCGATGGCACCCAAACCAAAGTATTGCATTTTATAGAGAATCTGCACGTTGTTAAAAATAACCTATTCCCCATTCCTCCACTCTTCAAAATTGCACAATCATTCGGTATTGAATCCCAAATCATCGGCTACGGGAAACCAACGAAGACAAAAAAGTAACGATTCAGAGTGAGTTTGGAGAGTTTGTGTATGGGTAACGCAAACCGTTGGGAATTACCTAATTTTCAAACCTACTCCCATAAAAATAAGCCCAAATACGGCCAAAACAGCCGACAGTCCCCATAGTTCCCAGAACCCTGCGATTTTAGCATTCGCAGGGTTCTGTTTTTCGTATAAAATACTCACTTGTTCGCCGTTTTCGTAGGTAGGACGACTGCTGCCCGTATCCGACCGAAACGTCTTGCTCTTGCCATCCACCGTCTGAAATTCGACAACGGGATAGTAGCGCCCTTTTCCTTTTCTCGATTTTACATACACCGACTCAACAACCATACCTGTTGCCGAGACCGCCTCTTTCATAAATTTTTGGTCGTTTTGAAATAACATCCACGCTCCAATCATCATCAGCAGCCCAATGATTGCAAAAATACTTCCACCAACCCGATTTGATTTTTTTCTCATCGCCCAGATAAACGTTTCTTTTACGCAAGTTAATCAAAATCAAAGCACAATCTGAAAGCTACGGCATTTTTCTGTAATTTTGCAGCCCAATTCACAGCTAAGGTTGATATTCGAAAAAAACGAATGTAATCGCTGTCAACAATGGACTATCGACTGTGGACTATTGACTATAAACCGTAAATCGAAGATGACTTCTCACGAAATCCGCCAAGCTTTTTTAGACTTTTTTAAGAGTAAAGGACACCTTATTGTGCCATCGGCACCGCTTGTTGCCAAAAACGACCCCACGCTCATGTTTAACAACTCGGGCATGGCGCAGTTCAAAGACTTTTTCTTAGGCAACGGAACTCCTCCGAGCAAGCGCATCGCCGATACCCAAAAGTGCTTGCGCGTGAGCGGAAAACACAACGACTTGGAAGACGTAGGATTTGACACCTACCACCACACGATGTTTGAAATGCTCGGCAACTGGTCGTTTGGGGATTACTTTAAAAAAGAAGCCTTGGAGTGGTCGTGGGAATTGCTCACTGGCATTTATAAGCTTCCCAAAGACCGCATCTACGTATCAGTATTCAAAGGCGACGAAAAAGACGGCGTACCGTTTGACCAAGAAGCGTGGGACATTTGGAAGGCCATTTTAGGCGGCGAAGAGCGAATCATTTTAGGAAATAAAAAAGATAATTTCTGGGAAATGGGCGACGTAGGCCCTTGTGGCCCTTGTTCTGAAATTCACATTGACCTCCGCGACCAAGCCGAAGTGGATGCGAAGCCTGGCAAAGAACTCGTCAACGCCGACCACCCGCAAGTAGTCGAAATCTGGAACAACGTATTTATGCAGTTTGAGCGAAAGTCTGACGGGTCGTTGATTACGCTTCCTGCCAAACACGTGGATACAGGGATGGGCTTTGAACGCCTTTGCATGGCTATTCAGGGAAAACAATCGAACTATGACACCGATATTTTTCAAAATACCATTCAGGTAATTGAGAAAATGTGCGGTAAAAAATACGGCGTAAGCGGTACGCTAAACACCAGCAATTATACCGACATCGCCATGCGCGTCATCGCTGACCACCTTCGGGCGGTGAGTTTCGCCATTGCCGACGGACAGCTTCCGTCCAATGCCAAAGCAGGCTACGTGATTCGTCGCATTTTGCGCCGCGCCATTCGCTACGGCTACTCGTATTTGGGCTTTAATGAGCCTTTTATGAGTCAGTTGGTGCCTGTGTTGGCCGAACAATTCAAAAATGTATTCCCAGAGCTTAAATCGCAGGAGGAGTTTGTGACACGCGTGGTGTTGGAAGAAGAAAAGAGCTTTTTGCGTACCTTGGAATTGGGAATCAAGCGATTCGAGTCGCTTAGCCCAACGGGAGGCGTCATTGATGGAAACATCGTTTTTGAACTCTCCGACACTTACGGTTTTCCTGTGGATTTAACGGCGCTTTTGGCCAAAGAAAAAGGGTACAAAATCGACGAAGCAGGTTACGAAAAGGCATTGGCCGAACAAAAGAACCGCAGCCGCCAAGATGCAGCCAAAGAAGCCACCGACTGGGTAGAAGTAAGCGAAGGAAGCGATTTTGAGTTTTTGGGCTACGACACCCTCGAAGCAACCGCTCAACTCATCAAATACCGCAAGGTAAAAACCAAAGTTGGCGAAGAATACCACATCGTACTCGACCGCACGCCTTTCTACGCCGAAATGGGGGGACAAGTGGGAGATACAGGAGAATTACAAATTACGAATGGAGAATTACGAATTATCAATATCGTTGATACCAAGAAAGAGAACGATTTATTTATTCATGTTTCTCGTGATAAAAATTTAGATGAACTACTCCTCGCTCCTCACTCCTCACTCATCGCTCGCGTTGACGCTCATCGTCGTCAGAATATCATGCGGAACCACACGGCGACGCACCTGATGTTAGCGGCTATGCGTCGGGTGTTGGGAACGCACATCGTTCAGAAAGGTTCGTACCAAAACGACGAAGTAACCCGTTTTGACTTTTCGCACTTTGCCAAAGTAACCGACGAAGAACTCGCGCAGATTGAAAACATTGTCAATGGTAAAATTCGCGAAAACATTGCACTCAAAACCCACGTAAACATCCCCATCGACGATGCCATCAAAATGGGTGCAACGGCCACTTTTGGAGAAAAATATGGCGATTTTGTGCGCGTAGTAGAGTTTGACCCCAACTTTTCGGTCGAGCTTTGCGGGGGAACGCACGTACCTGCTACGGGCGAAATATCGCTCTTTAAGTTCATCTCTGAAGGCTCCGTTTCGGCGGGGGTTCGGCGGGTAGAGGCCGTAACGGGCGAAAAAGCCTTTGAGTTGTTGAACGACGAATTGCGCATTACAAATACCCTTCGCGATATGTTCAAGGGGCAAAAAGACGTGGTCAAAGCCGTTGAAGGTCTTTTAGCCGAAAAAGTTGCTTTGCAAAAACGCATCGAAGCCCTCGAAAACGAGAAGTTAGCCCAAGCAAAAGACGCCTTGTTGACCAAAGTAACGCAGACCAACGGCGTTGCCAGCCTCATCGCCCGCGTAGAAGTTCCAAACGCTGATGCTTTGAAATCACTCGTTTACCAATTGAAGGAGCAATCACAAGCACCTTTCTACATCGTTTTAGGAACGGTATTGGGTGGTAAGCCTCAGTTGGCCGTGATGCTTTCTGACGACTTAGTGGCGCAGGGCAAACACGCAGGCAACATCGTGAAAGAACTTGCCAAGGAAGTAAAAGGCGGTGGCGGTGGCCAGCCTTTCTTTGCCACCGCAGGTGGTTCTGATGCCAGCGGCTTGGATGCTGCTCTGGTAAAGGCTCAAGGAATCGTGTAACGACTCACTTTTTTTCCAATATACCAAGACCCCCGCTCTTGTTCAGATGAATGAGGGCGGGGGTTTGTTTTTATCAATGAATATTTCTATCCTCAAACCCCATACCTTTAGGCTGTAAACAAAAGCGTACTTTAGCTTTAGCCCCCAGCCTAAAGGTATGGGATTAAAACAGTGTTTATTTTGCGACCTATAATCTAAATTAATATCAATTAATACATTAGAGCTTGATAAATTGCCATAATCTCCCCCTACCTCCCACAATCAAAAAAGCATTTTACCTATAAAATCAAACAAAAAATTATTAAATTTATCTATTAAATCAAACAAGTCCATGATAAAGAGGCTATTAGAAATTTTCTTGTATGAGTGGAAAATTCACCCTCTCGCAAGCCATTGATTTTGCGCAGAGCAAGGCAAGTAGGCAAACTACCTTGGTGACGCAGTTCGGAAATTTATTTGACCAATACCTCTATTTTAATTTAGAAAGAGCCACTGACCGCCAACTTTTCAATGCGGTTTTTCTATGAAGATTATCCCCACTTATACGTCATCGTAACAGGTTCATTGTTGGAATTTGCGATGGAACAAATCGCCCGTATGCCCGTAGGCAGGGTGGGATTTCCGGAATTACACCCACTCAATTTTCAAGAATACCTCAGTGGGATAGGAAATCAAGCACTACTAAATGCGCTCCACCATGTTCCCCTTTTCAAAACACGAAAGGTAAAAGAAGCAATTAATGCCTTAGAAAAAGCTAAAATCTTGGAATTGATATACCCTACTACTAATGCTTCGTTGCCTGATTTACCCGATTTCAAAAAAAGCCCTCGTCTCCAATATTTAGATATAGGATTGGTTAATTTTCAGTTAGGACTACACCGCGAATTACTCGTTATCAGTGACTTAAATGATAGCTCTCGCGGTAAATTTATTCGACAAGTAGTGATGCAAGAACTCAAGTCATTGCGTTACGTTTACTGCACGAATTTATGGATCGTTGCCCCCACAACGTGGCAGTGCGCTTTTATGTAGGAGATATCTCCATCGACCACGTTCAAACCCGTAAAGGCAAACCCTATCACCTCCAATCTTCCCTACTTCTTGGCTGCTTGCTTAGAAAATTATTTAAGGTGGTTTCTGGGATAGCAACCCTCCTACAAATCTACGACCCCCTTTGTACCTACCAACGCGCTTCCTTCCCTTCTAAATACTCCTGCCGAACAATCGTAGCAGTGCGGTGGTTGCCGTCGGGGCTCCAGCCTGGAGGCATGAGTGGGTAGAGTAAAAAGGCTTTAAGACTAGGGGCACTTGCCATGTCTTTCAGGAGTTCCCACACTTCGCCAAAATAGGTTTCCATAAAATTGGCTGAGTCTATTTTGCGCGTGATACCGTACTCAATGGGGATGTCTTTTCGTTCCACTTGGTACGTGCCAAATACCCTATCCCAAATATTAATAAAATTGCAGTAGTTGGTATCCATGTACAGCGGATTGCGAGCGTGGTGCACCCGATGGTCGGAAGGGGTAAGGATGTATTTGCCAAAGAAACGGACTTTTTGCAGCCCCAGCGTGCCGTCTTTGAATAGGTTTTCTCCTACGTGAATAAACGTGCCGTACGTACCGTCGATAAACATAATGAAAAACAACAACTTAGGGTCTAAGCCCCCCAAAATACAAATAGAAGTCCGAATGGCATCGGCATAGGGGGCTTCCAGAAAAAAGTGCGCGTGGGCAACCGATAAGTTCATGTCCTCGGGCGTGTGGTGCGTGGCGTGCAAGCACCAAAACAACCGTACTTTATGCCCCAAAAAGTGATAGATAAAATGGGCAAACTCCCACACTACGTAGCCATAAAGAAACCAATACCAAGTGAGTGGTGCGTTGAAAAGGGCATAAGGCTGAAGCGTAGCAATCATCCAGCCCGTTACGCCCAAGGAGATATAGCGTGAAATAAAACGATTGAAAATATAAATAATAAAGTTGGTACGATAGACCTTAGTCTGCGGGTTTTTCTGGACAATGCCTAACCCAAACTCAAACACCAATAATAACGGAATGATTGGCCTCAAAGCCGTAAGGATACCGTCTAAGGTGCTAAACGCACTGTAGTCTCCACTGCTAATAATCTTGATAATGCCGTTTACGCCTAAAAAGCCTAAAATTTCTTTGTAAAGGGTTTGCAAAATTTCCATGAGAGGGCTGGTTTTCGAAGATAAAACCATAAGGAAGGGACTAGGTATTTTTACTGTGGCCCTTTGAGATTCTTCTTTTTCGTCACTTTCCACAGTTCACCCTTTCGTTCGTTGGAAATCACAAAGTCGGTATTGTTGACAAAAACGATGGCTTCGGTCTGAGCTCGGGCTATTTTTAGGCACTGCGTAGGGTGTTGTAAATTCATTCCTTGGGCAATGTCAAAAAGCAATACTTTGCCGTAGGTGAGCAATGCCAGCGTTTTTCCGTCGGGACTCACGTCAGCACCCGTTACCATTGCGTGACTATACACGCTGTCTTGGGGTACGGCCTCGTAGCTGCCTGCCGCGTCGGGCACCGCGTACATTTTTACCATTCGATTGGTTTTACTGCGATTTTTGGAAAACAAATAGAGTGTATTTTGGTACCAAACCACCGCTTCACAATCAAAATTGAGCGAGTCGGCAGCGGGTGGAAACGTGCGTTGGTTGGCGTATCTAACCCGAATACTCTCCACACGCTCGGGCGTAAGCGGGTGAAATTTATAAATGACTAAATCGCGGCGATTGTTGGCGTTATTGCCCACGTCGGCGAGATAGAGGTTGCCTCGGTCGTCTTTGGCAATGTCTTCCCAGTCTTTGTTGACCAAAAGCGACAGCGGAAGTGTACGGAGTAACGCCCCTTTTGGGTCGATTTCATAAATTTCGGCGGGATTTCCACCGTCGTTGTGCGTCCAAAACGTTCCTTCTTTCTCACTCAACACCAGCCCCGAAGTTTCGTTAATTTGCGGTGGCAATTGCCCTATTTGCGTTACTTTGTGACGGGAATTTGCCCGTTTGAAGCCTTCTTTTCGCTTCTCATGGTGACAGTCGCACATGGCAACGCGCAACGTAAATGCGAGCCAAAATAGTTTTTGTAACATATTTTCTTTTTTGTCTAGCCGACGTAGGAGATATCAATATCCATCCTCGAGCCTCCTTCGGGCTGGTTATGAGCAACCCTTGACATAGTTATGATTTCAACGCCAAACGACAATAATGTCCCGCTAACCCAGCAAAACCAGCTACCAATCCTCCCACGAGGGTCACGGCGGCAAAAAGACTAGCGGCGTTTGGTAATTTGAAAATTTCGGCCACTTTTAGAGGAAATTCCCCTCCACTTGATATACTTTGAAATAAGGAGTATCCTAGCCACAGTGTTGCCACGGCGGCAAAAGCCATCCCAAATGCAGATTTAGCCGAAGGGGCTTTCCAAAAACAAAGTCCAAAACAAACCAGTGGCATCAACCACCAAGGGCCTAAAAATTGGGCAATGCCGCTTATGACAAGAATAAGAATGTATAGCATGAGTCGGAAAGTTTAGCGTTGTAATTTGACGGTTGATTTGATGCGAGGGTGTTGTTCGTCTTTTGACTTCAAAAACACTAACTCGTTGAGTTCACCTTTGGCCCATTTGTCCACCATGTTGTCGTAGTGGTGGCTGCCAGGGTTACCCGACTGCCCACCTGGGTACAAACCGTAGGCTTTGGGCCACGTTTTGTCGAGCTGTACCACCATTCGCCACGATGGGCCGTGGCCTGCTTCGGTTGTCGCGTTGACAATGCCAGGACCACCGCCGTTGATGACATCCATGCGTGAAAACGACTTGAACAACGGTACAAGGTGTTTGATGTCAGTGCCTTTTGCTGTGCCCCAAACCCACGTTTGTGGATTGTAGGGTCCGTATTTTACAGTAAGGGAGTCAATGGTAGCTTTGAAAGTAGTCGTAATAATGTCAGTGGCAGTTTCTACTTTATCGGTCGTTTTTACGTTATCAAACCACTTCGCATTAGGTTGTTTTTGGAGCATGGCCCACGTACGATCGCGAGTAGGTTGAGACATAGGTGCTTTTTCGTCTTGGGTTGGAAACTCATCTTCCCAAATTGCTAACCGAAGCTCTTTTACGAAACGCTCAAAAATGGTAGGTGCCACTTCGTTGGGGTCGTTACGTAAGTTCCACTTGGCCAATACGCCGTAAGCAGGTAAGGCTTTGACGCTGGGGTCTTTGTCCAAATACTTGAGTAATTCGGGCAGAATGCGGCGTGCTTCTACGTTGAAATTATCATTTTGGAGGAGACGTAAGCTGTCGGGGGTTGCTTTGGTCATGTTGCCCAAACGCTCATTGATACGGATACCCCGTTCGGCAGGCGCAAATTTCCACCCCAAATAATACGGATAGAAGGGGTCAGTAGGGAACTGGTTGGCTGAACTCACAAAACCACGCGTAGGATTTTTAACATAAGGCGTTTGTTCCACAGGAATCCACGCTTTCCACTCGTGCTCAGGGTTAGCGCCATCAAGCGCATATTTTCCTTGTTCTTTCCATTTCAACGGAAAATGCCCCGCTGAGGTAATAGCCACGTCGTTTTGGTTGCTCGCAAACACAACGTTGAAACCTGGAGCGGCTAGATAAGGTAAAATTTTACGGTAATCATCGTAATTTTTCCCGTGGTTGATGAGGTACAACGCTTTCACTGAATTTCCTGCCGCTACGGGTCCTACCCACGTAAGGGCATGACCCACAGGTAAATCGGGGAATAAAGGTTTTTGTCCTTGACCATAAAGAATGGGGCCGTGATGAGTATAAAGGACAGTGTCGCGGATGATTTCGGGCGAACCTTTTACCTTAAACTCATTGACCTTCGACGTCACAGGGCGCCAGTCGTTGCCATATTTGTATTCTTTGAAAGTGTTGTCTTTGAACTGAATTTGGAACAAATCAAACACGTCTGAACCGACGTTGGTCATTCCCCAAGCAATGTCTTTATTGAACCCAATACCGATGCCAGGCCAACCAGGTACGCACACGCCATAGACGTTGACCGTGGGTGAAACCAACTGCATTTGGTACCAAATAGAAGGAAGGCTTAGTCCTAAGTGGGGGTCGTTGGCGAGCAAGGGCAGCCCAGAAGCCGTACGCGAACCGTGAACCGCCCAGTTGTTAGAGCCAATTCCTGGGTTTTCTGCTTCGAGGTCGAGATTGGCGGCCATGCTTGCTTTCATGAGTTCGGGTACTTTGGGAACGGCAAGCGGCGTGAAATCCCATTTTGTGCCCGAAGGAATAATCGAAGATTCTTCTACGGGATAGTTAGGAAAGAGGTCGTTCATGGTTTCTTTGCCAAACTTTGCCAAAGCGTTGGCCATGCGGTAGTCATCTGAGCGCGCGTTCATGTCTTTACGCATCACCATTTCGACCAAGGCCGTTTTGAGCGACGACCAAGCTTCGGGCGTGTAGCCAAGAATCTTATACTCAATGGCCAAATCTTTGTAGGAAACCTGCTGAATGTAAGCGTTGACCCCCGCCGAATAGGCATTCACAATGAGTTTAGAGGTAGGGTCTTGGGCAAATGATTGTTCCAATTTTTCGGCTCCTTCGGGCAGTTGGAGACGGCGGTTATAGCGGTCAAAATCAAGTGCCAAAGGGCCCATTACTTCGCTTAAACGCCCTGCCGCTACGCGACTGTAAAAGTCCATTTGCCAAAGACGGTCGCGGGCAATGATGAAACCTTGGGCGAAATACAAATCTTCGTCGTTGTCAGCAAAGATATGCGGGACTCCGTTGTCGTCGTATTTGACCGTAACTTCGCCCTTGAGCCCTTGAAGTTGAATATCGGCTGGGGGTTGTTTATCGGGCGACTCCGCATTTTGCCAAAAACCCGTAAACGGACTAAAAAAAGGCCCCAAAGCAGGAGCAGGCCCAAGCGGACGGCTAAAAATGTACGTCAATCCACCAGCTACTAGTAGACTCAACAACGCACGAAGGTATTTCATTGAGGAATGTTAAAAAGATATTGGTATTTTGTTGATAAAAAAATAGACTAATTCGGGTGCAAGTTAGTATTTTTTATCAAATATTGGCCAGTCGAGGGGCGCACGGTCCTCGGCTTCTCCCAATAAATACCCAAAAGGTTTAAGGGCATCGACCGAATCAAAAACAACTTTGACAATGGCCGTGACGGGAAGTGCCAAAATCAGGCCTGAAACGCCCCAAAGCTGTCCCCCAAAAATTAAGACAATCATAGATGCAAGCGGGTTGACACTCACTTTTGAGCCGACGATATAAGGCGTAATAAAATTTCCCTCCAGTACTTGAATCACTCCAAAAACGGCCAATACTCCGAGTGAATACATGGGCGAATCGAGCGCAACCAAGGCCATCAAGGCTGGTAAAATAGAGCCTATCAACAAACCAATGTAGGGAATGAGCAGTAAACAAGACGCAAAAAAACCGAAGAAAACTGCATGGGGAACGCCCAGGAGCAGCAAGCCCGCGGAATTGAGCACCCCCACAATCAGAATCACCGATACGAGCCCTACAAGGTAGCCTTGTACAACCTCGTAAATCCGCCGAATGGCCTGATCGACGCGTCGTTTGTGGCGGCTATCAAACAATTTGTAGAAAAACTGACGGAAGAAATCGCGGTAAAGCAAGAAGAAAAATACGAATAAAGGAACAAGTGTGGCCGAGGCCAGCGTCCCCGTGGTAGTAGCAACGGCACCTGTTAAAACGGAAGCACTATTTTTGAGTGCTTCGGTAAGGTATTTACGGCCTTCTGTGATTTGTTTACGGCGACTCATGCCAAAATTGTCCCGTAAAAAATCTTGCCCTTGGTCAATCCAGAAATTGGCTTTTTTCTCCAAACGTGGAAGTTCTTCTCCAAAACTGATGATTTGAATGGAAGCTAGATAAATCAATCCTACCAAAACGGCGAAAAAGATGATTTGGGCAATGGTAATGGCCAACAACCGAGGGAAACGCCAACGTTCTAAAAAAGCACAAATGGGGTACAGTAGCACCGAAAATAACACCGAAAAAGTGAGAGGTACGATGGTTTCACGGAGTACATACAAAATATAAACAATAAGGACCGATGAAAGAAGCCAGCCAGCGAGTCGAAGAGAAAATGGAAATGATTTTTGCATGGTTAGACCGAACCTTTTAGAGTAATTTTATAGATTTTTGGAGAGGATTGGGGTTGAAACGGTAAATTCGCTCAAATCTACGTATTTTAGAGGGGAAATGGTAAGAGGGCGGAAGCAGTTAGTATGAATAAGAACCCGAAGCAAGAACAAAAGATAGGAGGCAAAAGATAAGAAGTAAAGGGCAAAAAGCAAACGTGCAAAGGGTTACTCACAACCCGCCCAAAGCAGAAATTCTCAGCCTCAACTAACGAAAAATCCCCGAGTCCTCTCTCAAGGACTCGGGGATTTTATTTATACAGGATTGTTTGTCAACTCCTCATCACTTATCTCATCACTCCTCTAGTAATACCTCGGACTTCCCAACGGAAGGGCACTGATAATCGTAATCGACGTGATATCTGGATTGAAAGGTGTTGTCAGGGTATGCTCAATTTCAAGTTTGATATAGCGGAAAGAAACACCAATTTTTGGCGCTACCGTGATAAAGGCATCTTGGTTTTTTCGGCGGAACGTAAAACGGCTCTCGATCAGCAAGTCTTTGGCCTCTAACTTACCAATGTAAGATACCCCTGCGCCTAGCCCCAAATAAAAGCGTGGTTTCCAAGGTCGTTCCAAAATCCGATATGGCGACGACAGGTAGTAATCGGCATACAATAGCCCAAACGACGTGAATTTTTGTTGAATTAGGCTATTTGTTTCCATATCTTCAAACGAAGGTCGGAAAAAACCTCCCAATTTGAGCCCAATATTAAAACGGTTTGAAGCCATATAATACGGAGACAAAAAAACCTGCCATGTGGGGGCGGTTTTGGGAAGAAAAAGGGGCTTAAAGTCGTAAGACCCACCTGCTTTTAACAAACCAGGCCCCACGCCTACATTCATCCAAAAACGGCGATCATCCTCGTCAATTTT
>JACCEC011969962.1_pt1 | contig 18205 bp, 17 predicted proteins | sample 7450121 | NCBI WGS metagenome assembly JACCEC01 (sample SAMN15323455, study PRJNA562643) | freshwater metagenome | isolation source: river surface water | place: USA:Blue River Watershed | collected 2017-08-18 | reverse complement strand
GTGGTGAATTCCAATGGTACAACAATGGTGGTGATCAATTCGGTTTGTGGTTGTGCTGCTGGTGCTTGTAGACCAGGTGTTTTAATGGCAGTAGCAAATGCAACTAAGAAACCAGATCATATCACTACAGCATTTGCAGGATTCGATATCGAGGCAGTCAATCAAGTAAGAGCAATGCACTTACCTTATCCTCCATCTTCACCAGCTATTGCTTTATTTAAGGATGGCAAATTGGTAAGTATGGTAGAAAGACATCAGATTGAAGGAAGTCCTGCTCAAGTGATAGCACAACACTTAATTTCTTTGTTCGACGAACATTGCAATTAGTAAATATATTGAACGGTTTTTGTTTTTAGATGGGTTAGTAATTACGGCCGCACTTTCTAGTGTGGCCATTTTTTTTGATGAATTATCACTTACTTTGCAGTAATTAAATAGCATTATGTATCCTAATTTATATTATCTCTTTAAAGACCTTTTTGGTGTTGACATTAACGCATTGAAATTGGTCAATTCTTTTGGTTTTTTTGTAGCCATGGCATTTGTTGCCTCTGGATATGTATTGTTTCTTGAATTAAAAAGAAAATCGGCATTAGGTGAGTTTGGGTATACTGAGGAAAAAGAAATAATTGGTGCTCCAGCAACATCTGGAGAATTATTAAGTGCTGGTTTCTTTGGCTTTTTATTCGGCTACAAATTAGTTGGCGCATTTTTGATTGCAGATGCGTTAAACAATACACAAGCTTTTATTTTATCACTTCAGGGAAGTATGGGTGCAGGTATATTGGTGGCAGCAATCATGGTTTATTTAAAATGGAAGGAAAAGGATAAAGTAAAATTGGCTAAGCCTGAAACCCGCACTGTACATGTATGGCCGCAGGATAGAGTAGGAGATATTGTTTTACAAGCGGCACTTTGGGGATTTTTAGGCGCAAAGATTTTTCATAATTTAGAAAACTTAGAAGATTTTAGTAAAGACCCAATTGGTTCATTGATTTCATTTAGTGGGTTAACATTTTTTGGTGGATTAATAGTGGCAACAATTGCTATCATTATTTATTTAAAGAAGCTAAAAATTTCAGTGATACATTTTGCAGATGCCATGGCACCCACTATGATTTTTGCCTATGCCGCTGGCAGAATTGGATGTCAAATTAGTGGAGATGGTGATTGGGGTATTGTGAATACACATCCAAAGCCTTTTGGATGGATTCCAGATTGGGCATGGGCGTATCAATATCCTCATAATGTGGTAAACGAAGGAGTTGCGATACCAGGATGTGTTGGGGCTTATTGCAATCAATTGCCTTTACCTGTATATCCAACTGCACTCTTTGAAATCATTGCTATGTTTACCTTGTTTTTGATTATGTGGAGTTTCAGAAAGAAAGTATCACAGCCAGGTATCCTAACAGGGATCTATTTGATCTTTGTTGGAGGGGAACGCTTCTTGATTGAAAAGATAAGGGTGAATAATAAATATGATTTTTTACCTTTTCAGCCAACACAAGCCGAATTGATTGCAGTCATTCTAATGTTAGCGGGGATTTTGTTTTTAATCAAATCAAAAACTTGGTTTCCAAAGCAACAAGCTTAATCTATAAAAGTAATTCATTTATATAATTCTATTTTTTAAAAATTTTAAATTTTCATTATGCCATCATTTGATATCGCAAGTTCAGTAGACATTCAAACATTAGACAATGCTGTAAATGTGGTGAAAAAAGAAATCACCAATCGCTTTGATTTTAAAGGTATTCATGTTGTTATTGAGCTGAATAAGAAAGACTACATGATCAAGTTAGAGTCTGATTCTGAGATGAAACTGCAACAAATTGTAGATGTGCTTTTAAGCAGATCCATCAAACAGGGGATTGACGCCAATGCATTTGATTTATCAAAAGAGCCTCAACCAAGTGGAAAGACATTTAAGCAGGATGTTCCTGTTAGAAATGGCTTAAAGCAAGAAGATGCTAAAAAGATCTCTAAGTATATCAAAGACAAGGGTTTAAAGGTTCAAACGGCTATTATGGACGATATAATCAGGGTAACTGGTAAGAAAATTGATGATTTACAGGAAGTTATAACTGCTTGTAGAACCGAAAATTTTGGCGTTCCATTGCAATATATCAATATGAAGTCCTAGTGATAGGAGTTCTGACCTTAAAAATTTGGCTAAAAAGGCATTTTAGCCTATTTTTGCAACCTATTTTATAATTGTCACGGCAAAAACCGTGCAGCCTTAAAAATCATATTATGAAGCAAGGTATCCACCCAGAAGCGTATCGTTTCGTTGTGTTGAAAGACATGAGTAACAACACTTCTTTTTTAGGTAAGTCTACTGCAAACACCAAGGAAACAATCCAATGGGAAGACGGTAATGAGTATCCAGTTATCAAATTGGAGATTTCAAACACTTCACACCCATTCTACACTGGTAAGAACATGTTAGTAGATACAGCTGGTCGTATCGATAAGTTCAACAAGCGTTACGCAAAAGCAAAATAAATTAAAGCATTTAATTTTCATAAACCCTTTCCAACATCAAGTCGGAGAGGGTTTTTTGTATATTGTACCCAATCAATACTTACCTTTGTCCCGCAGGAATTGCTAAATAAAAAGACTATGCAGAAATTAGATATATTGGCTTTTGGAGCGCATCCAGATGATGTGGAATTAGGATGTGGAGGTTCACTAATTGCTGCAGTAGCAGAGGGTAAAAAAGTAGGCATCATAGATTTGACAGAAGGTGAGCTTGGAACTAGAGGCACTGCTTCTGTTCGATTAAAGGAAGCTTCATTAGCTGGTGAAATAATTGGTGCAACTATTAGAGAAAATCTAGGAATGAAGGATGGTTTTTTTGTCAATGATCAAGCACATCAAATGGCGATTATTGAAATCATAAGAAAGTATCAACCCGATATTATTTTATGCAATGCCCCTGAAGATCGTCATCCAGATCATGGTAGAGCTGCAAAACTAATAGCAGATGCAGCTTTTTTATCAGGATTGGTGAAAATACAAACTACGTTGAATGGAGTTGCACAAGCAGCTTGGAGACCTACACAGGTTTTTCATTATATACAATCAAGAAATTTAACATCCAATTTTGTAGTAGATATTAGCGCGCATATGGATAAAAAAATGGAATCTATTTTAGCGCATGCATCTCAGTTTTATAATCCAAATTCAAACGAGCCAAATACATTTATTTCAAGTAATTCATTTTTAGAATTTATTAAAGGACGTGCTAAAGAATTAGGGCAACAAATTGGGGTGCAATATGCAGAAGGATTTATTTCAGAGAAAATGATTGGCATACAATCATTTGATGCATTGATTCAAAAAACCACATAATTAAAAAATACAATTACTCATTTAAAGATTGAATATGTCAATAGTAAAAGTAGGATTAGTTCAAATGTCTTGTACTGCAGATGTACAAGCAAATAAAAATAAAGCGATCCTTAAAATTAAAGATGCTGCTAAACAAGGGGCACAAATTATTTGCTTACAGGAGTTGTATACCTCATTGTATTTTTGTGATGTTGAAGCGTATGAAAATTTCAAATTAGCGGAACCAATACCGGGTAAAACAACAGATGAATTATCTTTGTTAGCAAAGGAATTGAACGTGGTGATTATTGCCTCTTTATTTGAAAAAAGAGCAGAAGGTTTGTATCACAATACCACAGCAGTATTGGATGCAGATGGAACCTATTTAGGTAAATACCGTAAAATGCATATCCCTGATGATCCTGCTTATTATGAAAAATTTTATTTCACACCTGGCGATTTAGGCTATAAGGTTTTCAAAACTAAATATGCTACTATTGGAGTGCTAATTTGTTGGGATCAATGGTATCCAGAAGCAGCAAGAATTACGAGTTTAATGGGTGCCGAAATGTTGTTTTATCCAACAGCAATTGGTTGGGCAACTGCACAAGACGAGGCAACCAATACAGAACAATACAATGCATGGCAGACGATTCAAAGAAGCCATGCTGTTGCCAATGGTGTGCCAGTCATTAGTGTAAATCGTGTTGGATTAGAACAAGATGGTCTGATGAAATTCTGGGGTGGAAGTTTTGTAAGTAATCCATTTGGAACTTTATTATACAAAGCGTCTCATGATCAAGAAGAGATTGCAGTAGTAGATATAGATACAGAAAAATCAGATAGTTATAGAACGCATTGGCCATTCTTACGTGATCGCCGAATTGATTCTTACCAACCCATTACAAAAAGATATATAGACGATGAGCAATAGTATAGTAGAAGCGATACATCAAGGTGCAACACCAAAAGCATTGGGATACAAATTCCCCGCTGAGTTTGCAAAGCAAGATGCCACTTGGTTAAGTTGGCCACATAAGGAAGCAAGTTGGCCGGGCAAATTAGATAGTATCTACCCATCTTATATTGAGTTCATTAAGATTCTAACGCTGTCTCAGAGGGTTTGTATCAATGTGGTAGATACTGCAATGCAAGCAACTGCCACACAAATGATGCAGGCTTTAAAAGTAGATCTTTCTAAAGTACAATTTTATATACATCCAACCAATGATGCTTGGTGTAGAGACCATGGACCAAGTTTTTTAATTGGTGATAATCCTGATGCACCAAAAGTGATTGTGGATTGGAATATCAATGCATGGGGTGGGAAGTATCCACCTTATGATTTAGATGATGTGATTCCAACCCGTATTGCGGAGGTACTCAATTTGCCGGTATTTTATCCCAATATCATCATGGAAGGAGGGTCTGTCGATTTTAATGGAGCAGGTACTGTGTTGACTTCTAAATGTTGCTTGTTAAATGAAAACAGAAATCCACATTTAAACCAATCACAAATTGAAAAATACCTTTGTGATTATTATGGTGTCGATCAGGTGTTATGGGTGTCAGAGGGTATTGTAGGAGACGATACAGATGGACATATTGACGATACGGTACGTTTTGTGAATGAAGATACTGTTGTAACAGTGATTGAATCCAATAAGGATTCCGAAAATTATACTTTGTTACAAGAGAACTTAAAAGAGTTAAAATAAATGCGTTTAATCAATGGTAAACAACTGAATATAGTTGAATTACCAATGCCGGCAGATGTGATTTACGAAGACCAAATGTTGCCTGCTTCTTATGCTAATTTTTATATTAGCAATGATCATGTGGTCGTTCCAACCTACCGTTGTGCACAAGATGATCAAGCAATGCGTTTAATACAAGATTGTTTTCCCACTAGAACTGTTGTTGGGATTGACTCCACTGATATCATTTGGGGATTAGGTAGTTTCCATTGTTTGAGTCAACAAGAACCATCTTTAAAATAAGGATGAACCCAAGTTGTATCTTTTTATAAATTTTTAATCTTTTGGTATGAATTTCAAGTGGATGACTTTTTTGATATTGCTAATTGGTGTCTATGCTTGTAGCAGTTTCCCCTATGCAAAAACGAATCGTCAATACAATCGACAAGCAAAAGCATTGGCCAAAAAGTTGATTGCATCTCCTGTTACACAATCAGAAGATCAATTGCCACTTGCTGAAAAATGGGTAGGAACAACCAATTTTGATTTACGCAAACCAAATTTTGTGGTGATACATCATACAGCTCAAAATGCGTGTGATCAAACCTTGAAAACCTTCACATTGGAAAGAACAAAGGTGAGTGCGCATTATGTTATTTGCAAGGATGGCACAGTGCACCATATGTTGAATGATTACATGAGGGCTTGGCATGGTGGCATTGGAAGCTGGGGGAACAATACCGACCTTAATTCTAGTTCAATAGGGATAGAAATTGACAACAATGGTTTTGAGCCTTTTGAGCCCGCTCAAATCAATAGTCTCTTGAAATTGCTCGCACAATTAAAAAATAAATATCAAATTCCAGTGGATCATTTTGTTGGTCATAGTGATATTGCACCAAGGAGAAAAGTAGATCCAAATATCCATTTTCCATGGAAAACATTATACGAAAAAGGGTATGGAATATGGTTTGAGCCAGATACAAACTATCAACTACCGGCTGGTCTGTCCATCAAACATGCATTGAGTTTGGTGGGTTATGACACTAAGGACAGCATCGCGGCTATCCTAGCTTTTAAACGTCATTTTAGACAAGATAGTGCCCGTTTAATGTCTGCTGCTGATAGCTCGGTCTTGGCCCAATTGATCCAAGCCAAATTAGTAAAATAGTCATCTCAAGTATTGCTATTCAGCAGGTGGAGCTGGGTGTAAAAATTCTTTAAAATTGTTTGTCTGCTAACAATTGTTAGTGTAATTTCGGGCAAATATTTTAACTATGGATTTTCGTTTATCAGAAGAGCAATTGATGATTCAAAAAGCTGCTCGTGAATTTGCACAACAACAGTGTTTACCTGGTGTAATTGAAAGAGATGAACACCAAAAAGTACCTAAAGAACAATTGTTACAATTGGCCGATTTAGGTTTTATGGGGATTATGACTCCAGCTGAATATGGTGGTGCAGGTATGGATACCATTAGTTATGTTTTAGCAATGGAAGAAATTAGCAAAGTGGATTCAAGTGTGAGTGTAAGTGTGAGTGTCAATAATAGTTTAGTATGTTGGGGTTTGGAGCATTATGGTAATGAAGCACAAAAACAAAAATATTTAACACCATTGGCTCAGGGAAAAAAAGATGGTGAATTGTATGTAGGTGCATTTTTATTAAGCGAACCAGAAGCGGGTAGTGATGCAACGCACCAACACACCAGTGCGGTAGATAAAGGAGATCATTATGTATTGAATGGTGTTAAAAACTGGATCACCAATGGATCAACGGCATCTGTATATTTAGTGATGGCGCAAACGGATGCATCAAAGGGATCAAGAGGAATCAACGCATTTATTGTAGAAAAAAATACACCTGGAATTACGGTTGGGCCTAAGGAAAATAAGATGGGAATACGTGGTAGCGATACCCATTCAATCTCCTTTATGGATGTGATTGTTCCAAAAGAAAATAGAATTGGTGAAGATGGTTTTGGTTTCAATTTCGCAATGAAAACATTGAACGGAGGCAGAATTGGAATTGCAGCTCAAGCATTGGGAATTGCAAGTGGTGCATACGAATTAGCATTAGCTTATAGTAAAGAAAGAAAATCTTTTGGTAAACCAATTCATGAACATCAAGCGATTCAATTTAAATTGGCAGAAATGGCAACAAGAATTGAAACGGCAAGATTATTATGTTATAAAGCTGCATGGGAGAAAGACAATCATATGGATTATGTGATGAGTGCAGCCATGGCTAAATTACACGCAAGTGATACTGCTATGTGGGTGACTACTGAGGCAGTTCAAGTACATGGTGGATATGGCTTTGTAAAAGAGTTTCATGTGGAGCGCCTAATGCGTGATGCAAAAATTACTCAAATTTATGAAGGTACTTCTGAGATTCAGAAGATGGTGATTGGTAGATCTATTACTAGGTAATCGATTGCTATTTTGGTTTGTTCTGACTACCTTTGTAACCTATGCCAGTTAATATTTCAGCCTATCAAACGATTCAAGCAAGTTTAGCAGACAAACAAGTCTCGCTTATAGCTGTGAGTAAAACGAAGCCCAACGAGGATCTAATGGAATTATATGCATTAGGTCAACGTGCTTTTGGCGAGAACTATGTCCAAGAGTTGGTAGATAAAGCCGCAGCATTACCAAAAGATATCGAATGGCATTTCATTGGACATTTGCAATCCAACAAAGTAAAATATATCGCTCCATTCGTGCATCTGATTCATGGAGTTGACTCAGAAAAATTATTAGTAGAAATCAATAAACAAGCTGCAAAGCAGGGTAGAGTCATTGACTGTTTATTGCAAGTGCATATAGCTACTGAAGAAACGAAATTTGGTTTTGATGGACCTTCCCTTCATGAATTATTATTAAGTGGAAGGATGGCTAATTACACTAATATAAGATGCAGAGGTTTAATGGGTATGGCTAGTTTTTCGGAAGATCAATCTTTGGTGCAAAAAGAATTTGCTACTTTACATGCTTATTTTATCAAAGCCCAACAAGCTTTTCCTGATGGCAGTTTAGATACACTAAGTATGGGGATGAGTGGTGATTATGAATTGGCCATTCAAGAAGGGAGTAATATGGTGCGAATTGGAAGTTTATTATTTGGTGCAAGAAATTATCCTGCACCAAATAACAAATAGTTCCTATTATTTAGTCTTTGAATGATCAAATACCAATTGACAAAAAGCTTTAACACCTACAATAAATCCAGACTCATCTAAATAGAAATCTGGGGTATGGTGAGGGCCTGCTTTACTAGGATCTGTCCCTTTTGGCAAAGCACCTAAATTGAAAAAGAAGCTAGGTGCTTTTTCGCCAAAAAAAGAAAAATCTTCGGCACCAGTTACCCAAGTTGATTCTGATACATTCTCTGCACCTGCTGCTTTAATTAATGCAGGTAATGTTTTTTTAACCAAGCTAGGGTCATTGAAAGTTACTAAGGTTTTGGTATCAATAGTTACATCAGCAGTAGCGCCTGAACTAGCTGCGATTGTTTTTACGGTGTGTTTAATACGCTCGTGAACTTCCTTTTGCATTTTACTATCTAATGTTCTAATGGTTCCTGTCATCTCTGCAGTTTCTGGGATGATATTAGAACGAACACCACTATTGATAGTGCCAACAGTAATCACGACTGGTGCAGTGGTTAAATCCATTTGTCTACTAACAATATGTTGTAAGCCTTCAACGATCTGTGCAGAAGCAGCAATTGGATCTACGCCTCCCCATGGTTGTGAACCGTGACTTCCTTTTCCGTTTACTTTAATGGTAAACCAATCAGAAGAAGCCATGAATGCACCTGACTTATATTTTAATGTGCCCACCGGTGTTTGAGAACTAATATGAATGCCAAATACGGCATCCACTTTTGGATTGTCTAATGCGCCTTCTTTAATCATTAAAGGAGCACCACCTTCTTCGGTTCCTGGAGCACCTTCCTCAGCTGGTTGGAATAAGAAAACGACTGTACCTGGCAAATCTTTTTGCATTGCATGCAATACTTTAGCGGTAGCCATCAAAATAGAAGTATGTGAGTCATGACCACAAGCGTGCATCACAGGAACTTTTTTACCGTCGTAGTCTGCAGTGACTTTTGAAGCAAAGGGTAAGCTATTTCTCTCATATACAGGCAACGCATCAATGTCTGCTCTTAGTGCAACTACAGCACCTGGTTTTCCACCTTTTAATACTGCCACCACACCTGTTTTAGCAACAGGGTAACGAACTTCGATACCAGGTAATGTTTTTAAGAAATCAGCAATGTATTTACCAGTATTGTATTCTCTATTTGATAATTCTGGATTTTGGTGAAAATGTCTTCTCCACTGAATTAATTCAGGTTCAACTTTTTCCAATAGTTGTACATAATTTTTTGGAAGGTCTTGTGCTATTGAATTGCTTGCAATCAATAAGCTCATTGCGAATAAGAATTTACGCATAGGGTGGGTTTTGATGATGAATGAAAATGGAATAATGTTTTATATAAAAAATAGATTGGTAGGTGTTTAAGCTTGGTATTCTCCAAAGATGTTTCTAAGCGTATCCGAAATTTCTCCCAATGTACATTTAGCTTCAACTGCAGCAATCACTGGAGGCATGATATTATTTCCGTTATTTGCAGCTTCTGCAATGGCAGCCAAACAAGTTTGAGCTAGTGCATTATCACGATTTGCTTTCAAGGCTTTTATTTTCTCAGTTTGTGCTTGTTGTATACTTGCGTCAATTTTAAAAATGGGGATTTTTGTGCTTTCTTCTGTTTGGTATTCATTGACACCAACGATGATCTTGTCTTTAGATTCAATATCTTTTTGGTATTTGTAGGCGCTATCACTAATCCTATTTTGCATCCATCCAGATTCTATTGCAGCAACTGATCCGCCCATTTCATCTATTTGCTGAATCAATTCAAGTGCTTTAGATGCAACTTCTGCAGTTAAATTTTCTACGAAATAACTACCTGCTAATGGATCTGCTGTTTCAGGAATACCACTTTCAAATGCTACAATTTGTTGTGTTCTCAAAGCGATTGTAGCTGCTTGTTCTGTAGGTAAACCTAAGGCTTCGTCAAACCCATTGGTGTGTAAGCTTTGTGTACCACCCATCACTGCTGCAATGGTTTGAATCGTTACCCTTGAAATATTATTAAGTGGTTGTTGTGCTGTTAAAGTTGCACCACCTGTTTGGGTATGAAAACGCAACATCATTGCTTTTTCATCCTTAGCACCTAAGTCCTTCATCATTTTTGCCCAAATGGTTCTAGCAGCTCTGAACTTGGCTACTTCTTCGAATAAGTTATTATGTGCATTGAAGAAAAAGGATAATCTTTTTCCAAAGACATTGATGTCTAATCCTTTAGCCAACGCTGCTTCTACGTATGCTTTACCATTGCTCAAAGTAAAAGCAATTTCTTGCACAGCGGTACTGCCTGCTTCACGTATATGGTATCCAGAAATAGAAATGCTATTCCATTTTGGCAAATTGGTACTGCACCATTCAAAGATGTCAGTGATGATGCGCATTGAATGCCTTGGAGGATAAATATAGGTACCTCTTGCTGCGTATTCTTTTAAAATATCATTTTGGATGGTTCCAGATAGTTGCTTTAAATCGATTCCTCTTTTTTTGGCTACGGCTACATAGAGTGCTAATAAGATGAATGAAGTTGCATTGATGGTCATTGAAGTACTGATTTTATCCAATGGTATAGCATCGAATAAAATTTCCATATCCTCAATAGAACAAATAGAAACGCCTACTTTACCCACTTCACCATCAGCTAAAGCATGGTCTGCATCATACCCAATTTGAGTAGGTAGGTCAAAAGCGACACTTAGGCCCATGACACCTTGAGATAATAAATAGTGGTAGCGTTGGTTGCTTTCTTGAGCTGTTGAGAAACCTGCATATTGGCGCATCGTCCAAAGTTTCCCACGGTACATATCATTTTGCACCCCTCTAGTGTAGGGGAAATTACCTGGATTTGGAATTTCCTGCGCATGCTCTGGAAGATCTACTGGAGTATAGACCTTCTTAATCTCTATGCCACTGTCCGTTTGCTTCTTATTTGATTCCATAGTTCAAATTACGAATATTTGCTTGTTTTTTAACGCAATAATTTTCCTTTTTCGATAAACAAGGGCAGATACAATCCCTAGATAAGTGTTAATTTTGTACTACAATTTGATCGACTAGAATTACATCATTGTATCAAAAAATAAAATGTTTATGACAACAACAATAACTGAAAATATAACTGCTCCAGTAACTTTTACAGTTGGAGCGATAGAGGAAATTCAACGTTTGATGCATGCCCCTGATTTTGACCAACAACAAAGATTGAGAGTGGGAGTTAAAGGGGGTGGCTGTAGCGGGATGACCTACGTTTTAGGTTTTGATGTGCCTACTGAAAAAGACCTTTTATTTGCAATCGAAGGGATTCCTTGTTGTATGGAAACGGCGCATCAGATATACCTTTATGGAATGCAGATAGATTGGCAGGGTGGATTAAACAGCCGTGGTTTTACTTTTACCAATCCCAATGCTTCTAGTACTTGCGGATGCGGTACTTCCTTTGCAGTTTAGTTTCAATTTATTCTAAAAAAAATGCCCACTTTAAAAGTGGGCATTTTTGTATTCAATCTAATCTAGTACTAAGCATTATTAGCACTATGTTTTTTTGCTTTTGGTTCTGTACCCAATGGCTTGTTCTTAGCGAAATCCACTAATACTGGAGCAGCTACAAATATAGATGAGTAGGTACCTGTTACCACACCAATCAACATTGCGAATGCAAAACCTCTTGTTACTTCACCACCAAAGATGAATAAGATTAAGATGGTTAAGAACACAGTCAATGATGTCATGATCGTTCTAGATAAGGTTTGGTTGATCGCTTTATTGATGATCGTAGCGTTGTCTACACCTTTCATTAAATGACTGTCCTCACGGATACGGTCATAAACAATCACAGTATCATTCATAGAGAAACCAATTACCGTTAGGATGGCAGCAATAAAGTGCTGGTCAATTTCTAATGGGAATGGAACGACTTCTCTTAAGAAACTAAATACAATCAATGTTACCAATACATCGTGTAACAATGAGAAGATAGTTCCTAAAGAATATCTCCAGTCACGGAAACGAATAAAGATGTATAAACAAATTGCAATCAAAGCAAAGATGGTTGCTTTTGTTGCTCCTGCTTTTAAATCATCAGATATTGAAGGCAATACTTTTTGTTGTTGTTGCTTGTATTGCTCATCAAATTCTTTATAAGTAGTTCCTGCAGGTAACTGCTTACTTAAACCTTTAAATAACAATGCTTCAACTTCTTGATCTACATTATTACCTTGATCTTTGATTTTGTATGAAGTAGTGATATTGATTTGGTTCTTTGTGTCTACTGTTTTAATGATTGGTGCTTCACCAAACACTACTTTCAATTCGTTTCTAACCTCTTCAATATTGACAGTCTTATCAAACTTCACCGTGAAGCTACGTCCACCAGCAAATTCAACACCTTCGTCAAATCCGTTGAAGAAACTTGCTACACCACCAATCAATACAACTAAAGATAGAATGTAAGCATACTTTCTGAATTCAATGAATTTGAAATTAGCGTTCTTGAAAATACCTCTTGAAACAGAAGTAAAATATTCAAAGTGTCTGTTCTTACTTGTATAAATATCAGTGATCAATCTAGAAACTAGGATACCACAGAATAAAGACAATAAGATACCAATGATTTGTGTTGTCGCAAATCCTAATACAGGACCTAAACCAAAGTAAGCTAAAATAACAGCAGTTAAAAGGGTAGTTACGTGTGCATCCAAAACTGGAGACATTGAACGCTTATAACCATCTGCAACAGCCAATTGATAGCTCTTGCCTTTTGTTAATTCTTCTTTGATTCTTTCAAATATAATTACGTTCGTATCAACAGCCATACCGATGGTCAATACCAAACCGGCAATACCTGGAGCAGTTAAGGTAAAACCTAACGCACTTAAGATACCAATTGTAAATAATAAGTTTAAGATCAACGCGATATTAGCTACCCATCCACCAGTGTTAAAGTAAATCAACATCAAGGCAAAAATTACCAAGAAAGAAATACCAAATGCCATAGCACCACCTTGAATAGAAGCGTTTCCTAATGTAGGACCTACTTGTTGTTCAGCAACGATTTTTGCAGGAGCTGGTAATTTACCACTCTCTAAAATTTGTGCTAAATCCTGTGCCGTCTTTAATGAGTAATTTCCAGAAATCTGAGAATTACCAGTTGTGATGGCATCATTTACATTTGGAGCAGAATAAACGATATTATCTAATACAATTGCAATAGGCTTACCTACGTTCTTAGAAGTCATTTTAGCCCAAATGCTTGTACCAATTTTATCCATGTTCATCTTGATGGCTACTTTACCACGCTCGTCAAAATCTTGAGCTGCATTTGCCACATGATCGCCTTCTAATTCAGCTAAACCATTTTCTAAAGTTTTGATGGCATATAAAGGTAAAACGTCTTTTGCTTTTGGATCAGATTCGTCAGGCTTACCATACATGAATACTAAGTTCGAAGGGAACTTAGATTTTACTTCTGGTAATGCTAAGTAAGCATTTAACACAGCTGAATCTTTTTTCATTGTATAACCGATCTCAGCAGGGAAAATGTACTGGCCATTTTTTGCTTGATAAGGTTGAGTGAATTGAACAATTCTCAACAATGGATTTTTAGCAGCATTTGCTTTTGCAGTATCTATTTTCGCTACCACTGTTGAATCAATGATTCCTGCATTGCTTAATTCAATTGCTTTATCAGCAGCTAAAATGGCAGTTTGGAAATCTTTGTTTTCAAAAGTATACACTTCAAAAAATTGAAGGTTGGCAGTAGATTGTAAATAAGAACGAACACGCTCTTTATCAGAGATACCTGCTAATTCAATATTGATAATTCCTTTTGTAGGATCTGGGTTAATGGTTGGAGACGCTAAACCAAATCGGTCAATACGGGTATTTAAAATTCTGTATGTATTGTTGAATGCTTGGATAGATTGCTCTTGTAAATAAGAAGTTACAGTGGCATCAGATGCATCAAACTTTAATTTACCATTGCTTCTAGTAGCGAATAATGGAGCCAATTTCCCTGAAGGGTTAATAGCTTTATACTCAGTAGTAAATAAGGTGATTAAGTCTGCGTTACTGTTTGCTTTTTTGCTTACGGCATTGGCCAATGCAGTGTTAAATGCTGGCTCCTTAGAGTAGTTAGCCAAAGATTTGATTAGACCATCTAATCCAACTTCCATGGTCACACTCATACCACCTTGTAAATCAAGACCTAACATTAACTCTTTTTCTTTAGCAGCAGCATAAGTGGTTAAGCCAAAGAATAGCTTAGTTTCTTTTGTACTGTCTAATAAACGCTTGTAATACACTTTTTTAGCATCCGCTACACTGTCGTTGTATAACAATTGTTGATCTTTATCACTTGGATAAATCTGTTCAGCTTTTGGTAGTTTATTTACCCAAGCAGTTGCTTTAGCATCCATTGCTTTTTCATGAGATCTAACGAACCATGTAAAAGATAATTGGTAAAGACAAATTAAAATAAGCGCAAATGTAAAAAAGCGCACTAATCCTTTAAGTTGCATAATAGTTTGGTTAACTGATTTTTAGTCGGCAAATATAATGGAAACAAGCCTAAAATCAAGCCGATTAGCCATTATTTTGAGGTTGATTTCTAGTCGATGCTCATTTCAAAATAGAGGGGAGAATTGGCAGGAATACTACCATTTGCGATAGGGCCATATCCCAATGAGGATGGAATGACCATTTTGATCTTTCCACCTTTTCCAATCATAGGTACCGCAATCTGCCAGCCTACAATCAAATCTTTCAATGGATAAGTAATGGTACCAGCATCAAATTGAATACCTGTCATCAATTTTCCTTTATAAGTCATTGTAATTGAAGTACATAGGTCAGGTTTAGTGGTATCACCTGGAGCCACAATTTGGTATAAAATACCACTAGGATGTACTGTATAAACGATTCCGTTGTTATTACAAAAAGCAATCATTTGAGCCCTTTGAGTAGCTGAACTATCATTTACATATTGTGCTTTTAAAGTACATGCGGTAGTTGTATTCTTGTTATCTGATTTACTACAAGCCGATAAAAGGCTTATTCCAGAAATAAGTAAAAACAGGCTTAAAATGCTTAATAAACTAGTTTTTGGGGTGTTTTTTGGTCTAAATTGGATCATTTTTTGTTTTTTATATGCTTGATTTCGTTAAAACGTTGTTCATTCATTTCCCAGGTAAATTGTTGATAGACCCAACCAAATCCCACAGAAATAAGGATAATGGCAATTAAAATCCAGATAATATTGCCTCTAGAATTGGCGACCATATTGGCTCTTTCGTACCAGCCCATCTCAGCCACAATCAACACCACAATACCCAATAATAAACTAATACTAAAACCTCTTAAAAAGGGTTTACGTTTATAGTGGGGTAAGGCACGTTCTTTTTCCCAATAGTCATAAAATGCTGATTCGTCTGGGTGGATCATGCGCAAATTTATGCATTGCAATTTGAATTCCCTTGCTTTGACTATATTTAGTCCAATTTTAACGAAATTCAGAAAGATGAAACGATTCATTCAAAAATTTGGCATCACGATTTACTTATTAGTTTTAATGCTCCATTTGTTTGCTCAATTATTAGGATACACCAGTATTCAATTTGGTACTAAGTTGATTTTACTGCCATTGTTAATGCTCTTTTTTTATGTCCAACCATTTTTTGCAACAGCACCTAAAAGCAAGTACTTCATTTTAATTGGATTGTTTGGTTCTTTTTTAGGGGATGCTTTTTTATTGTCAGATGCCTATTTTATTCCAGGCATGATTGCATTTATGACCACACATATTTTTAACATCTTATTTTTTCATCCAATAAAACCTTCTGAAGGAAAGTTGAAAAGAAAGTATTACATAACCTTATTTTTATTGACTTCCTTTTGCGTATTTGTATATAGCTTTTTGAAAGATGCAATGGGTGGATTAATTTATCCTGTTTTAGTATACATGATTTTGATCTCCATATCTGCATTATACACTGTAAGAGTATCATTCAATTCGAAAGCTGCTTTGATTGCAGATTTATTCTGGACACCAGGCATGCTCTTTTTTATTGCATCAGATGCCGTGCTTGCTTTTAATAAATTTTATTGGTCAAGGGAAAGTCCTATTGATAATATAGGATTGGTAACCATGGCCACTTATGGAGTGGCGCAACTCTTATTGGTAAAAGGATTTCAATTGTATTTCACTAAAGAGCAGAACAGTCAATAAAACATTAAATGGCTCCTGAAGTAGCTATATAAAAAAAGTCCTCCATTTGCTTGGAGGACTTTTTTTTATACTTTAAGTAAAAGTATTAGTAACCCATACCGCCCATATCAGGAGCGCCACCTGGAGCTGGCATTTCTGCTTTTGGTTTGTCAGCAATCACACACTCTGTCGTTAACAACATAGAAGCGATTGATGCTGCATTTTCCAAAGCAACTCTTGATACTTTAGTTGGATCAATAACACCTGCTTTAAATAAGTTTTCGAAAACTTCTGTTCTTGCGTTGAAGCCAAAGTCGTCTTTACCTTCTTTGATTCTTTGTACAACAATAGAACCTTCGATACCACTATTTTTAACAATTTGACGTAATGGTTCTTCAATTGCACGACGTACAATTTGGATACCAGTTGTCTCGTCGTCGTTTGCACCTTTTAATTTATCTAAGCTAGCAACGGCACGGATATAAGCCACACCACCACCAGGTACGATACCTTCTTCAACTGCAGCACGTGTTGCGTGTAATGCATCGTCTACACGGTCTTTCTTCTCTTTCATTTCAGTTTCAGTTGCAGCACCAACATACAATACAGCTACACCACCACTTAATTTAGCTAAACGCTCTTGTAATTTTTCTTTATCGTACTCAGAAGTTGTATTCTCAATCTGAGCTTTAATTTGATTTACACGAGAAGTGATATCTGCTTTTTTACCTTTACCACCAACGATAACGGTATTGTCTTTGTCAATAGTGATAGAAGATGCTTGACCTAAATAAGTTAAGTCTGCATTTTCTAATTTGAATCCTTGCTCTTCGCTGATTACAGTACCTGCAGTTAGGATGGCAATGTCATTCAACATTTCTTTTCTTCTATCTCCAAATCCTGGCGCTTTTACAGCAGCAACTTTAATGGTGCCACGTAATTTATTCACTACCAATGTAGCCATTGCTTCACCTTCTAAGTCTTCAGCGATGATTACCAATGGACGATTTGTTTGAGCTACTTTTTCTAAAATATGTAAGATATCTTTCATTGCAGAAATCTTCTTATCATAGATCAAGATGTATGGATTTTGCATTTCAGCTTCCATTTTTTCGCTGTTTGTAACGAAGTATGGAGATACATATCCACGATCAAATTGCATACCTTCTACTACATCCACTGTTGTATCAGTACCTTTTGCTTCTTCCACAGTGATCACACCTTCTTTACCCACTTTAGCCATTGCAGTTGCAATCAACTTTCCAATTTCATTATCATTGTTAGCTGAGATAGAAGCAACTTGCTCAATCTTCTTAGAGTCGTTTCCAACTGTTTGAGATTGTGCTTTTAAACTTGCAACCACTTTCTCAACTGCTTTATCAATACCACGCTTCAAATCCATTGGATTTGCTCCAGCAGTTACGTTTCTTAAACCTTCACTGATGATTGCTTGAGCTAAAACAGTTGCAGTCGTTGTACCATCACCTGCTAAGTCTGCAGTTTTAGAAGCAACTTCTTTTACCATTTGAGCACCAATGTTCTCGATAGGATCTTCTAAATCGATTTCTTTTGCAACAGATACACCATCCTTAGTTACAGAGGGTGATCCAAATTTTTTCTCAATCACTACGTTACGACCTTTTGGCCCTAAAGTAACTTTTACGGCGTTGGCTAATGTGTCAACACCTTTTTTCATTTTATTTCTCGCTTCTAAGTCGAAAAAAATCATTTTAGACATATTCAGTTAATTTTTAAGTTCTTAAATAAGGTTTTAGTTACCTAACAATTAAACAATTGCAAGGATATCACTTTCACGC
>JACCEC011625555.1_pt1 | contig 18205 bp, 18 predicted proteins | sample 7450121 | NCBI WGS metagenome assembly JACCEC01 (sample SAMN15323455, study PRJNA562643) | freshwater metagenome | isolation source: river surface water | place: USA:Blue River Watershed | collected 2017-08-18 | reverse complement strand
GCGGACTGGATTGTGTTCTATAACCAACAACGCCCTCATCAGGCGCTGAAGATGAAGACGCCCATCCAGGCATTTGAAATGTTTAAATTAGCAGCTTGACCTGAGCAGATTCCGCTGGGTCATTACAGTTTTACCATACACAAGCATTAACTGCTTGCTCACCGCATGAATAACGGGAAAAAGTCAGGTGCTGAAACCACCAGACAGGATGATGCCTTTACGTGTCATGAGCTTGACAGCTCAGAGAAAACGGCTTTTGAATTGGTAAATTCGGCGAAATAAAAATAATGGAAGAAGCCGAGGAAGCGAGGATAAAAAAAATGATGGCAATAAAAATGGCCACAATGTTATATTCGCATATTTAAGTGTCTTAAATTTAACGAATAAATCAGATTTAAAATATTTAAAACCGATCCGCTTATTGATACTCCGAGGGTCTTGTCGATATTGAACCAACTCCTCTCTCATGTTGAGGAGTATTAATCGATCTGCGAGCATACGCACCCACAACTCATAATCCTCAGAAACAGTCAGACTTTCATCATAAAGATAACGCTTTATAATTTCAGCCTCACCAAATACCGATGGATTGTGAATGGGGCAACGAAAAAATGACATAAATATAATTTTTTTATACGAAAGTGGCAAACGACGGGTACCAACGATAACACCCTTATCATCAATAATTTGAAGCCAAGAACTAACAACATTAGCTCTGGTTTTTTCAATAAAATCCAATTGAACACTGAGTCTGTCAGGGTGAGATATATCATCAGCATCCATTATTGCGATATACTTACCGCTAGCACGAATGATACCAACGTTTCTAGCGTGTGAAGCCCCACAATTTTGCTTCAACCACAGCAAAACCACATTTGAATCGCGGGCAAACTCCTGAAGATAAGAACTCGCTTCTGGAGAAACAGGACCATCAACAACAATAATAAGCTCAAAATATCTAAATGATTGATTCAGAATGCTGCGAGTAGATAAGTACAACTGACTCAAGTCATCTTTAGCATATGTTGTAAGAACAACACTGATTACTGGAGCCATCATCTTCATCCAGCTATCGATCTATTAATCACATCCGACCACGAAGATATGAAACGATCTTTTCCGTATTGAGTAGCCAACTTATGCTCAACATTAGAAACGATAGGAAGCGAATTTTCAGACAAATAGATAAAGGCTTGATCCGGAGTACAAAGTTTTTTTTGATGAAAAGCTTCCAACAATTCCTTCATCCCCCCTCTGGGTGAACCAATCACAGGAACTTTTAATAAAATGCATTCATGTGCCGTCCTATTCCATCCCTCTCGGAATTTACTAAAAAGACAAGCTACGCTGCATGATGAAAGTAGAGTCAAATATTCATCAAAATCCAAATTCAAAACTTTTAGTTTTTCAGTACTTTCCACATCGGAACTTACCCCTGTTGCAACAAGTTGATATTCAGATCCTTTGAATGCCTCAATCAACTCACAAACACCCTTTCTCTTTAATGGATTACCTATGTAAACCAGCTTTTTACCATGTAACCCGTGCTTAGTCAAAATATCATTCCGAGCGTCCCGGGAAACACTGTACTTCTCCAAATCAAATCCATTATAAATTACACGAACATTCGAATAACCTAACCTCACGAATATGCGCTGCCAAACCTTCGAAACGGTGATAATTTCTAAACTTTTTGGAGCAAAAAAACGAAATATAAACCACTCTATTTTCTGCAGCAACCTAGACAGAGGTGGACTCCCCCTAAAGTCTACATGGTGGATTATAAGGACAATTTTACACTTAAAAATAAATATAATAGGATATAAAATAAATCCAGTTAAATTTGTAATTATCAAGTTAGCATGAAAAAGAGATTTAATAAAAAGAAAAACGTTAATACTTGCACTAGATCCAAACGGCCGAAAGATATTGAAATACAACCAATTGCAATCTGGCATGTGACGTCCAATATCAAATTCGTATGCATTTCCGCCATATGCTTTGGTAGAGGATACAATTTGCAATACTTCACGACTCATTTAGAAAAACTCCGATTTGCTGATATGAAAATTGCTGCGTATGTGATTACAACAAAGGAAGATAAGGTATAAGGATTTGCAGTTAAAAGCATGATGTATAAAATTCCGATATGCATAGTTGAAACTCGAAGAAAGCTTGCTGAAGCCATAAAAAATAGTAATGAAAAAACACCACCAAAGATGACTAAGAAGGCAAAACCAGTTCCATCAAAAAGACTTTTATCATTTCCCCACCATTCACTCATTTGAAGAAATGGATATGAGGACGCAAGATTCTCATAAGGTGGTCGAACGCCAAGAAAAAAATCGAAAGCGTTCATCTGCAGGATGAAATAGTATCCGAGTAACCTAGAAAATATTGACCCACCTTGCCATGCTGAAGTGGGATCGTCCAATATGCCTGTTACGTTGAAAAGCCATGTCACACACAAGGATGAAATCGCGATCAATAATGATACAAAAATTGGCACAGGCATTTTGGAATGAAGGGCACGAGTAAAGTGAAATAATATGAAGAATAAACATGCAATGATAGTAATTTTTGATAAAGACAAAAGCAACGCGAGCGCACATCCAGCTTTGAATAAAAATTTTCTTCTGCCAGACCATGACAAATTTAAAAGAGAATACAAAACAAACGATGCTATTATTATTGACGAAAAGAATCCGGGCTCTCTACCGAGACCAGAAACCCGCAATGAAGTAAACAGCCCGTCGGCGTATTGATCCCCGCCCGTCAATGCGTATTGACCCCAGATCAATTCAGCCAAGGTCGATGGATTTACAATCTGCGCTTCGAAAAGGGCAACGCCACTAAACTGTATGACAGCAACGATCGCCTGAATCAAGATCGGAAAATCAAAGGATGTATATCCGCGATCGACTAAAAAAACAATATAGGCAACAACAATGCATATAATTATGCACTTCAATGTGATTGCTAATTGAATTGAAGCAATTGAAGATAATATAAAAAATAAAATTCCATAAAATGTTGATTTATTGAATTTTTTCTTCGGACTAATCCATGTTATGAATTTAAAATCGAATATGGGAAATAATGCATAAAGCCAAATTGCAAATCCATTCACTTCGGGTGAAAGGATTTGAATGCAAAGAAGCCACCAAAATATATTTCGAAATGAATGCATTCACCAAGACCTACGACGTAACACCTATCGAATTCAGCATTCTATTGCAGCTCTCTTTCCATGAAAAACAAGCAATTCCAGAAGCGTTAATTTTCGCGACATCTACATTGCTAAGTGTTACTCTATTTAAGCTGGAAGCGACATCAGAAACAGGTTTTGAAAAATCGACGAATTGAATATTGTCGATATAAACTGATATTTCTCTAAAAACAGGAATTTCATTAAGAACGATTTTAGTATGATTCAGAGCCTCAAGAATCGGCAATCCAAACCCTTCGTAGATACTTGGAAAAACAAGCACGTCTGACTCCGAATAAATTGAAATCAATTCAGCATCAGTTATAGAATATTTAATATCGATTGAGGGATCATTTGATGCTCGGTCGAAAATTTTAGTGTCGACAGCCGAAGCCCCGCCCCACTTATGACCATAAACAATTGTTAAATTAACACATTCGTTAATTTCGCGAAGTTTGAAGTAAGATTCTAAAAATTTCGTTATATTCTTTCTTGGCTCCAGTGAGCCAACAACTAGAAATTTATAAACTCTACTTTTATCTTTATTTAAAGGCTTGCTGACGTACTTGTCAGATGCTTCAAGATAAGCCCCAGGATAAATAACTGAAGTTTTTTTTGCGGAAAGACCATAAGCTTTAGATATATCATCTCTTGTTGCATTGGAAACACAAAATACCCTGTCAGAATACTTCAATGAGAAACCGCACAGCAATCTACTAATCACAAGATTAGTGCGCAACATAGTTTCTGGGTGCTTTAAATATACCAAATCATGAAAGATTACAGATCTGTGTATCTTTCTGTCTAAAAATAAAGGAATTATATGTTGTGTTCCAATAAAGAATTTCGCATCAAACTTCTTGCAAATATAATTCGAGCGAATCTGCAACCACAACGTCCCTGGAAAATACGACCATAATTTATCGTCTTCATAGAGAATAACATTCCCCCCCACCTCGCCAGTGTATATTATTTTTCTATTTGAAATGAGAATTATGACAATATTTTTTCGAGTAATTAATTCGTTAATTAACCCGGAAACGTACCTCGTAACACCATTTTTATTTCCATTTAGCGGTCTAGCATCAATAACAATCTTTGAAATCAATTCGATTCCCATCTATTATCGAATTATGAATGAATTGTTTTCGAAACGCGAATACACGCGAAACATTTTTAACAAAAGTATATATTTTTTTATCCCAAATAGTTTGCGAAAAAGATTCAAGGCCACCTCGACAGTTTTCTCGTAAAATTTAATATTATTTACTGTGCCGCGCGGATGTCCTACATGTGCGTATTCAGTGTGTTCGTTAATATTTTTTGAGCGTACTACAATAAAAAATTCACTACGCATTTTAAAAGGATCTTCCGTTGATTTAACAAATCTGCTAGATCTATATAGTCGCCTTACAAATGGAGATACCGCAGATCCGTCTTCAAAGTAATTATACTTATATTTAATTTTATGAAACTTTGAGTACTCATTTTTAACGAGCTCGGCCGAGTATTCATCCATTAACGCTTGCAAAACTTGACGAAACGAAAGAGAGTCTATGGTGAAATCCGAACGCTTAGTCAGCAATTTATTTTTAAAATCAAATCCACTAAAATGAAATATTAATAGCCTTCTACCATTTGAAATAATCTTATCAGATTGTTTTGATAATATTCTTTCATTGAGGTTATAGTGCGCAACATTTACTCCATCGTTTCTTACTATGTGAAGGTCTTTCTCAAAATATACAGGCGCATAGTCCATCCACTTTTGATCTGTATGTAAGCCGTCGTCACTGTCTGCATAGCAATGATCTTCGAGCCGTTTGGACCACCAATTCAAAATCATATCAGCGGAGGTTCGGTTTTTTGCCCTAATGCCGCAAAATCCCAAATTAAATATACCCTCCCATAAATGCTTGTATTCAGGGTAGGTATGATCAAAATTGATAGACGGATAAAGTAAATGCGGCGTAAGATAAAGTGTTGATTCAACATCTTCGTCAAAAATTTCCGAGAGATTATCGAGTATGTAAAAATCTGGATCTAAATAAACCAAAATTTCAGAGGAGCTCTCTATATCCATTAAGTGCTTAAATAAAAATGGTTTAACACAAGTAGCAAACTCTGTTATATTATACTTCATTGCAAGATTTCGAATCAATTCGTCTTGTAAGAAATCGCTTGGACAAACATAAACCAACTTCTTTAATTTCGGTAATTCTATTTCATCCATTCCATCTAATATACAAATATAGAATTTAGATTCGGGATTATGGCGCAAGTATGATTGAGCAGCAGTTAATGCCATACCCATATAATTCTTTGCGGTTATTGTAAATGCAGTAATCATCGCAACTTTCCCTTTTAGGTATCAGTTAATTTAATTTTCTAATTGTTCTTGCGGGAGACCCGCATGCTATTGAAAAAGGGGGAATGTCCTTTGTAACAACCGAATTTGCTCCGATAATTGCGCCTCTACCAATTGTTACATTTGGTAGTATGCAAGCGCCTTCACCTATCCAGACAGCATCTTCAATAACAACAGGTCCCTTCGAATAAACTTTTCGCGCTGATGGTGGCGTGCTAATGTCGTGATAGTCAGGTGCACCATGGCTATGGTCAGTTATATAGACACGGCTAGCTATAAGCACATCATTTCCAATTGAGATTTTATTGACGCATCCGATATGGCAATCGTAATTGATGCTGACCCTGTCACCAATAGTGATTTGGGGTTTGAAGCTCTTACCTAAATGGCGACCAAACGCCTCTATCCTTAGGCCAGGGTATACGTCGAATTTAGAACCAACGTGAATATAGTTCCCCCCCAAGATATTTCTCGGAGCCCTGATAATTGCACCGGAGCCGCAGTGAGCGAATCGGGCTATATGCCAAAGACTGGCTATACGGTTAGCTTCACGGCTTAATCGATCAATGATCCTGAAGAGCAGTTGCATGGTTTAGATGAAGCTAGATTGGTCGAAGTTATGCACGGGGCGCTTGAGTTCAACGATCCGGTCGCAATTCTTTAGTGTAGTGAGGCGGTGCGCGATTATGAGAATCGTAATTCGTTCGTCCAGCTGCTCGATGGCCTCCATCACAGCCTCCTCTGTCGAAGCATCAAGCGCACTGGTTGCCTCATCGAATATGAAGACATTGGCCTTTTTGTAAAAAGCTCGGGCAATACCAATCCGTTGACGTTGTCCGCCAGAGAGTTGCACTCCGCGCTCTCCTACGATAGTTTCGAAGCCGTGGCTCCAGCTTTGTATGGTCGAACCGATCTGCGCAAGGTTCGCAGCTTCTAGGACACCAGCTTTGTTGATCTGGTCCAGCGGCACACCGAAAGCTATGTTCTCCCATACAGTGCCATCTGTCAGGAAAATCTCTTGCGGGACATGTGCTATGTGAGGACGCCAAGTTGCGATGTTCTTGGGGGTGACCGGTACATCGTCCACCAGCAGCTCACCACGTGTTGGATGCAGCAGACCCATAAGAATATCCAACAGCGTGCTCTTACCGCTTCCCGTCTCGCCTACAAAACCGATGCGCGCGCCCTTTTCGATAACTAGGTCAAGGTTATTGAGGATCCATGGTGTGTCCGCACCGTAACGGAAACTGAGGCCATGAACGCGAATTTCACGTTCGAACGGTAGCGGTTGTAACGCTTCGCTTTCTACTTTCTGAGGTAGCGGCTGTTGGATTAGCTTTAGCATTTCTCTGAGCGACTCCTCGGCGCCGTGTATCGTAGACAAGGAGTGGTATAGCTGCTGCAGCGCAGGCAGAAGGCGCTGAAGGCCCAATGCGAGAGCAGCGAGCATTGGGATCACGGTCGCCACAGTCGCGCCACCCTGAATAAAGCCGTAGGCGATGAGCGCGATCAGCACCATGCCCGCGGACTCCATCATGAACCGGGGGCTCTGGCCAAGGAAGCTGTTGTCGCGCTGCGCCGCCCGCAGCGCTAGATCAGTCTTGCGAAAAGTGGCCACAAAACTATCCTGCGTGCCGTCGAGCAGGATGTCTCGGATCCCGCCGAGTCCCTCCTGGAGGTGTCGGATCGCATTCGTTGACTCCTGGGAGATGACAGTGCTGTTGAGCTTGAGGCGAAGGCGCAGGATCTTAACCATTACCGCGTACAACATACCGAAGAAAGCGAAGCTGGCCAATGCGGTCAGCGGTACGATGTAGGAGAGGATGATGACGATGGCCAACGACATCAACGCGGCGCTAATTAGCGTCATCGCCGGCACGATAATGTAAAAAATAACTTCGCTCGTCTTTATGGCGATGCCATTAATTATCTCGCTGCTGTTACGCGCCACATGTGTCGCATAGGGCTGTTGAAGGGTGCGGCGATAGACCTCAGTACTCAAGTCCGAGCCCATACCGAAAGCGTACCCGAGTGAAAGCTTCAGTAGCAGTAAGCGCATTCCCCCAGCGATAAGGCTAGCGGCGCAAAATGCCACGGTCAGCGGTAGAGTTACTTGGTCAGGTTTCGTCACTCCGATGTACAGCATCAACGGTTGCAGAAAAGGATGGTTGAAAACGCTTTCCGGGCTCGCCAGCGCGCCGAGAAATGGCAAGACCGCGCCGATGCTTACGACTTCAGTCAGGGACACTATCAGCATAAGTACGAGGATAGCAACGAATTGGCGGCGCCGAAGCGGCTCGATGGCGCGCCACAGCTTGGCCATCATGCATGACAGGGAATCAGGGGGCTTGGGGTCGTTGGATTTCATGCGAAGAGACGTAGGTGGTGACGCAGCCAGTCCCCGAAGGCTACCGTTCGCGCGAGGACGCTGGCAACTTTCATTACCAGCCTGGCGGCCGGACGAGGCAAGCGACAGATCGGTAGCAGAATCAGAGTCGTCAAGAGATTGGACCCTAATTGGGGCCGAAGAGCCTGTGTGATGTTCTCAGGCTGGAAGTCGCCAAGCCGCCCATGACGCAGGTCCCAAAGCAAACCGGGGAGGAAATTGAGCAGGCTCCGCAGCACCATCTGCCGGGCGAGTCTGCGCTGCGCTACGCCTTGGGACAGGTTGTCGCGGACGATACGCGGAAAGTGTTCACCGAAGACAGTGACAACCGAGTAGCCACCGGTGTTGCCCGCCGTTGCAAGAACGCAAACTGTTTCGACGTGGATGAAGCGCTTACCTTCGCGCAACCTCTCCATGACCCAGGACAGCTGAGTAAGATGCGTACCCTCCAGGCGGCGGATTGCTTCGCCATTCTCCAGAAAGGCCGTGCGCCGGACAATCATGCCGGTCAGGAAGGTTGACCATACATGCATGCGACACCCGAAGGCGTCACGCGACATGTGCTCGTAGCGCAGCGGCGACACCAGCGACTCATGAGCAACTGCGTCGATATCTCTAAGCCACCTGCTCCCTAACAGCATCAGGTCGGGACGCTCGCGCTCGAGGAGTTCAAGCAAGGCTGCAATGGCACCCGGCACAGGGAGGTCATCGTCACCCATAACCCAGAAGAAGTCTCCGTCGACCGCTTCGGCGCAGGCGCGGAAATTCAGGTCCATACCGAGATTGGTTACCTGGGTCAAGACGCGCACGTGTGGCAAGGTGCCGACAAAGTCCGCGATCACTGCTGCCGTGCCGTCCGTGGATGCATTGTCTGCAACTACCACAGTCACGCGGTCCTCCTGGCCCGACAGCTCACGACGCAACGCGGCCAGCAGCCGCGATAGCTCACTGACCCGGTTATAGGTGGGGATGGTGATTGTCAGCAGAGTCTTGGTCACTGTGATAGCTGCAGGCATGTCTGGCTTCACGCGAACTGTCGACTTACGCGTCTGACAAATCGGCGACTTATGCGGCGCGCCGTCTCGAGTAAAAAGGAGCCAGCAGAAGGAAAGGCAAAACACTTTTGGCTATCTTTAAGTTCGCTCACGAACCCGGAATAATAGAAAATAGCACTCATAAACATCTCCAAGCGGCCGATCCTACGCGTGGCGATGTGGTAATGGTCGCAGATCGCTTCGTTGGCCATGATCTGACGATACCCAACGGTCGCGTGCCAAAGCCCCTGGAAAAATCGATCGAACACAAGTTGTCGCTGGATGTCGCCGGACAACGGGAGCCCCAGGATGTGCGCTGAGAAGCGGGATGCCGTCTTCATGCGACCTTTGGGCGAAAAGAAGGCGTCCTCCTTCACCCCATCGATAGTGAAAGATTTGATCGCCTTCGCGTCATCCAGTGTCTCAGGTACGAACAAGGGTTCTTGGAAGATTGCAGATGGACCGCGCAGCGCCAGTTCCGCTTGCATGAACTCGAACGGGAAATTGCCAACGAAGTTGTGCTGGCTAAACCGATCGACGATACGGATGTCGCGCAGGTCCAACTTGCGGAAAAAATAGCCAGTGGGGTGATGACAGCTGTACGCCATTCCCAACAATCCGGCTGCTCCCTGGTCGAACTGTCGCTCGGGTGTACCTGCCGGCTTGTGATACTCGCAATAACCGGTACTAAATGCCCCACGGCGAAGGAATGTGATAAAAGTATCTATAAAGGCAGGATCAACGGAATCTTTGTCGAGCAGGAGTGCGCTGTAGGTGCCTCGTCCTTGAATGAGGACATGAACCTGATTGAATAGGGCTCCTCGGTTGACTTCGTTCTGGAGAATGACCAGTCTCGGATCGTTAATCGAACGCAATTGAGCGACCGTATCATCAGTGGATAAGTTGTCCGAGACGACGATCTCGAAGTCGTGGCTGGGGCATTGCAAGATACGCCGTACCAGAGGTATCAGCGCACCGACCCGGTTGTAGGTCGGGATGCAGAAGCTCAGCAGTGGTGTGTCCGTTTGAAGTTGATCTGTCATCTGAACCGATTCACTCTTCTGCCTTGCTAGCTGGGTCCTGGGCTGGGAAGTGCTGCTGAAACTCCGTGCGCTTCGGCGACCAGCCTACTGGCCGCCGATAGTTACGATAGACCTTCATCACTTCTCGGGGTCGGTAGTCGCGCGCGCCGATATTGGCCCGTAATGGCATGCCGGCTTGGGCACCAACGCGGGTGATCAGATCCTTGACGCGGATTGGTGCTCCTGAGCCCAGGCCGCGGACTAAAACACCCTGGGAGGCATCCCAAGTGTCGAGTTCGCGGATTGCTGCTTCAACGCCAGCGCAGACATCGTCAATGTGTACCAGGTCGATTTCCTGGTCGCCCGGCGTGGTATCAATTTCCTCGTCGCGTGCACAGGCATCCTGCAGGATTTTTAGCAGCTTACGTCGGGTGTCGACTTCCCCATAGGTGTCGAACATGATCAACTGCAAAACCTTAAGGCCACGCAACGCGAAGTGTTCGAGCAGATCTTGGCCAGCTTGCTTCGACGCGGCATAAAGATTAAATGGACGATAACGGTCCGAGTCGGCAAACTGCCATGATGTTCCAAAAACCACAAGTTTTGCCTGTGGTGCATGCGTCAGGAGCTGCTGCGCGACAAGACAAGGTAACTCGCAATTCGACGCGAGCAACGAACGCAACGCCATGGCATCGTCTCCCATGGCCTGAGAGGCACCGGGTATGACTACAACGTTTGGCGTGAAAGCTCGCAGGTCGTCCATCACGGCTTGCTGCCATCTTGCGAGGTCTGCCCCGTGATGTGCCGGCGCCTTGCGCACCTCTCCAAGCTTCGCGAACCACGCCAGCAGATGACTGCCGAGGAATCCGTTCGCCCCAATCAAATAGCACTTCATCGCACACCTGCTTGATGAATGATTTCTTGTAACGAAGGCCACGACTGATCTTTCTCGGTCACGATCGGACGCTCCAGACCGAAGTCAATGCCCAGGGTGTCCCACCTTATGCCCCTCTCGTCTCCGGGTGAGTACGGCTGTGAAGTCATGCTAAGGAAGGTGGTGTTGTCCTCGAGGACGATGACACCATGTGCAAATGCACCAGGGATCATCAAAGCAGACTTGCCGCCCCCGACCATCTCCTCTACGTGGACGCAGCCCAAGTTACCATCTGGCCGTAGGTCGATGCTGACGTCCAGCATTCGACCGGTTATGCAATACACCAACTTATCCTGTGCCTTGGCCCCAAGTTGATAGTGCATGCCTCGAATCACGCCATTGTCGCTTCGGCTTAAGTACATCTCTTCGATGTTCGGGAGAAGGTCCTGAAATATTTGACGACGATAGATCTTGAGCAAGTCGCCTCGGAAATCAACGAACGGCGTAAAGCCAATGCGCTTAATCCCGCCAAGATCGGTCACTGAGCTTTTCACGTGGTCATCCTATTCATTTCAGAAGTTGCCGAGCCGTTGGCATACAAGCTCAAGGGCGCGTGGCGCGTGGGTGGCAAGTTGGATCAGAAGTTGGTACCAAAAAACTCATCGAACTTCTCCGCGATATAGTCCAACTGCTCCTGACCCAGAGCTGGGAAGGTGCCCAGCCAGAAGGTATGGTTCATCACAACATCGGTGTTGGACAGGTCACCGCTAATACGGAAATTGCGTCCGGCCATGTAAGGCTGCTTCGTCAGGTTACCAGCGAACAACAGTCGTGTCCCGATCTTGTTCTGCTCCAGGAAGCTGATCAGGTCCGTGCGCTTTACGCCGGCCGAATCCTTCAGGATTAGCGGAAAGCCGAACCACGACGGTTCGGAATTTGGGGTGGCCTCGGGTAGATGCAGGAAGTCGGCAACGCTGCCTAGCTTTGCCTTGAGGTAGGCGAAGTTGGCACGACGCTTGGCGATGAATTCATCCACACGGTCCATTTGCGCCAGCGCACAGGCCGCCTGCATGTCCGTGATCTTGAGGTTGTAGCCCAGGTGGCCGTAGGTGTACTTGTGGTCGTAGCCGTCAGGAAGGTCGCCACCCAATTCCTTTTTTGTCCAGCAGAAGCGTTTGTCACAAGTGTTATCTTTACCAGTGGGGCAGTAGCAGTCGCGTCCCCAATCACGGAAGGATTCTGCGATCAGCTTGAGCTCAGCGTTGTTGGTGAACACCGCGCCACCTTCACCCATAGTGATGTGGTGCGCCGGATAAAAGCTTAAGGTAGCGATGTCACCAAAGGTGCCAACTAACTGGCCGTTGTAGGTGGCGCCGAGTGCATCACAACAGTCTTCAACCAGCCATAGGTTGTACTTCTTGCAAAGTGCAGTGACCACATCCAGATTGAAAGGGTTGCCCAAGCTATGCGCAAGCATGATAGCTTTGGTCTTGGGCGTGATGGCAGCCTCGATCTTGCTCGCGTCGATGTTGTGCGTTGCCAGGTCCACGTCCACGAACACCGGTACCGCGCCGAACTGAATGATGGGATTGACCGTGGTCGGGAAGCCAGCGGCCACGCCAATCACTTCGTCACCTTGCTTGATTGCGCGGTCGCCTAACTTGGGGCTGGTCAGCGTCGAGAAGGCCACCAGGTTGGCCGATGACCCCGAGTTGACGGTGATTAGGTGTTTGACGCCGAGGAACTTGGCCAGACGCTCTTCAAACATGGCGTTGAAACGGCCCGTGGTCAGCCACCCATCCAAAGAGGCATCCACCATCAGTTGCAGCTCTTTGGCGCCAATTACTTTGCCAGACACCGGCACTGCGCTTTGTCCGGGCAAAAACGGTTTGGGGGCAAAGACAATATCTGCGTATTGCTGAACTAAGTCGTTGATTTGGTTTCGCAATTTGTCCAATTGCGGATGAAAGTTGACAGTCGTATCGGTGCTCATTGTTCGTCCTGGTATTGATGGATTTGTTGGAGGCAAATCGCGTGCATATCTTCGCCGGATAGCCAGGCCTGGTGCCATTCGGTAATACGCGACAAGGCTGTCTGCAAGGACCAGCGCGGTACCCATTGCAGGCGCTGCCGCGCTTTGGAAACGTCCAGCTTGAGATAGTTGGCTTCGTGCGGATGACCGCCCGGCTGTAGCACCCAGGTGGCATCTTGCCCCCAGGCTTCACACAGGCGCTCCACGATCCACTGCACGGTTTGTGCATCCTCGTCGCGTGGGCCAAAGTTCCAGCCCTCGGCATCGGTCTGGCCAAGTTGATAAAGGCGTTCGGCCAGTAGCAGGTAGCCAGACAAAGGCTCAAGCACATGCTGCCAGGGGCGGATGGAATGCGGGTTGCGGATTTGCACGACTTGCTTCTTTTCCAGCGCCCGCAATATGTCCGGCACCAATCGGTCCGGCGCCCAGTCCCCTCCGCCAATCACATTGCCAGCACGGGCTGTGGCCATTGCAATGCCATCGGCCTTCAGGAAGGACTTGCGGTAGGCGCTACTGACAAGCTCTGCGCAGCCCTTGCTGCTGGAATAAGGGTCATGCCCACCCATAGGGTCGTCTTCGCGGTAGCCCCAAGCCCATTCATTGTTTTCGTAGCACTTGTCGGTGGTGATATTGACAATGGCGCGCACGCTGCCCGCATGTCGGGCTGCTTCCAGTACATGAACTGTGCCCATCACATTCGTGGCATAGGTCTCTATCGGCTGACGGTACGACAAACGAACCAAAGGCTGCGCCGCCATATGAATAACAATTTCCGGCTTGAATTCAACCACTAAGATGCGGATCTTTTCGAAATTCCGAATGTCGGCCACCTGATGGTCCATGCATGAGGCTAAGCGAGCCACATCAAAAAGTGACGGTGTAGTCGGTGGTGTCAGTGCAATGCCTCGCAGCTCGGCTCCCATGGACTGCAGCCACAGACTTAGCCAACTACCTTTGAAGCCGGTGTGGCCGGTCATCAATACGCGCTTACCCTGCCAAAAGGCCGGGCTAGTTTGTTGAAAGGTCATGTCAGTTCCACTTTTTCCAGGGTGCCTGATTACTGGCCCAAAGTTCTTCCAGATGATGCTTGTCTCTAAGCGTATCCATTGGCTGCCAGAAGCCGTGATGCTCATAGGCCATCAACTGGCCTTCTTCAGCCAGCTTCATCAGTGGCTCTTGCTCCCAAACCGTACTGTCACCTTTCAGGTAAGAAAGCGCCTTGGGACTGAGCACAAAAAAGCCACCATTGATCATGGCGCCATCACCCTTTGGCTTCTCCTTGAAACACATGACCTGGCGGTTCTGAATGTCCAACGCGCCAAAGCGCCCGGGTGGGTAAGTGGCCGTCAGTGTGGCGGTCTTGCCATGTTGTTGATGAAAAGCAATGGTTGCAGAAATGTCGATATCCCCCACGCCATCTCCATAGGTAAAGCAGAAGGCCTCTTCATTCTTCACATAGTCCGCCACACGGGCTAGACGACCTCCAGTCATGGAGTCGTCTCCAGTATCCACCAACGTCACCTTCCAGGGTTCGGCACGCTTTTCGTGTACATGCATGGTGTTAGCCTGCATGTCAAAAGTCACATCCGACATGTGCAAGAAGTAGTTCGCAAAATACTCCTTGATGAAATAGCCCTTGTAGCCGCAGCAAACCACAAAGTCATTGATGCCATGGTAAGAATACATCTTCATGATGTGCCACAGAATGGGCTTGCCGCCAATCTCTACCATTGGCTTGGGACGCGTTGCGGTTTCTTCGCTTAAACGGGTTCCGAGTCCGCCGGCAAGGATCACTGCTTTCATAAGATCTCATCTAGTTGGTTAAAAAGAAGCCGAGCAAACAAAGGCATCGGAGTAAAAACGGTTGGTTGGCAGGCCCGCCGCGGTCAATATCGTTTGTGCATCGCGTATCATTGCGTCAGACCCGCACGCATATACCGATGCCTGCCCCAGGGCTGGCAAAACAGACAGCAATGCCTGCTGAACATGCCCGCGGACTCCGGACCATTGCTCATCAGCTCGCGACAAAACAGGGATGAAGCTGAAGTCACCCGGAATATTAGTTACATCAAAGTATATGTCTTGAGGGGTACGACCACCCCACAACACGGTCACGCTGCGGGGGGCAGAGGCAAGATCACATAACGATTCGAGCATGGCCTTGACTGGGGCTATGCCCGTACCAGTCGCAAGAAAAACAAGATCAAGACCTGCCACATCGCGCAGAAAAAAGGTACCCAGCGGGCCATTCAGGCGCAGCAAATCATTGGTCTTGGCATGACCAAACCAATACTGGCTCATTGCGCCACCATCTACCGCACGGATGTGTAGCTCCAGTTGTTTCTCGGTAAAACTAGCATTAGCTAGCGAATAACTGCGCCGAACACCTCCCGAGCCAATCACGTCTATGTATTGACCGGGAATGAACAAAAAATCTGTAGTCGGCGGTAATCGCAGTACAACGCGCACCACATCGGGGGCTAGCTTATCAATACTGTTAATGCGGCAGGGAAGCGTCTTGGCCTCTGGCAAAGCGACCCCACTTAAATCTTCTATATCCAAGCTCAGATTCGTCACAGCCGTGCGCACGCAACTCAGAACCCATCCTTGCGCTTTTTCTGCAGCACTCAGGCCAATTTCTTCCTGCAGAGCTTCGGTTTCCCCAGTGATGACTTTGCATTTGCATGTTCTACAGCGACCGATCTTGCAACTGTATGGAAGCGAAACGGAATTACGCGCAGCAGCGTCAAGAATCGAGCTTCTTGATTCAATGCTGAAAGTTCGGCCAGAACGAAGAGAAACTGACTTCACTGGGAAATCAGGAGCGACCATATGTGTCTTCCAGTCGCTCAATGCCGTCTTCGCCCAAATAGCTGCCCGATTGCACCTCGATGATTTCGAGCGGAACGCCCCTAGGGCTGACCAGACGATGGACCTCACATAAGGGGGTGTAGGTGCTCTGGTTCTCGGTCAAGGGCAGCTCCTTGTTGCCGTTGGTAATTTCAGCAGTACCAGTCACCACAATCCAATGCTCAGCGCGGCGATGATGTTTTTGAAGGCTCAGACCGGCTTTCGGCTTGATCTGAATGCGTTTAACCTTGAAACTACTATTCAGCGCTGCCAATGTAAGTGCTGGTGCAGTGTTTCGGCCAACTGGCTCCAGCAGGACAGCACCCAATTCGATCCCAACTTTGCGCAGCTGATCTGCTACCAGAAACCGGTGCTCTTTGCCGGTGACGATGCGGGGCTTAGCGACCTGAATGTCGTCTGCACCTAGCCACACTAGCTGCTGTGCGGCTTGGTGGAAAAGGCTCTCCTTACCGGTCAGCGAGAGGAACTGCTTTGGGAAGTCGGCATGGGAGAGCGGGCACAGACGGGTACCGGAACCACCACAGAGAATAACACGAGTAACGTTAATCATGCTTTCTGAGCCCCTGCGAGTGCTCTTTATTAACTTCTGATCTTAGTGCTTCGATTTCTGCCTTTAATGCCTCATACTCATCCATCTTGCGCTGCAAGAAGCGGTGCGTAATATCGGCCTTTTCTGCCATACCAGTTGGCGTGAGTACATAGACATAGCCGAATTTGTTCTTGGAGTTGGCGAAGTTTTTCATCTTCACCAAACCCTTTTCCATCAGTGCCTTGAGACAATAATTCAGCCCACCCACGCTGATACCCAATTTCTCGGCCAGTTCACGCTGGGTGAGATCCGGGGTTTCTTGCAGGATGCGCATCACCCTGAAATACGTGTCTTCTTGAAGTTTGGCTTGACGACTTGTCATAAAGTTGACGAGTTTTCTCTGATCGGCGTGGGATTAAATGTATTTTTGGCACGCTACCGCAGTGCAGTATCACGTCCAGCAAGTGCGGTTGCGGGGAGTAGCGAAGCAAAAAAGCGAAGTTTCGTAAGAACTTGAACATTGTACCCATTGCTCGGCCTTACGGTCAACTCCGTCATAAAAAATATTTCTCAGGAGTAGAAGGGGTTAACCTTCAGCCTACTGTTGCTGCTGCACCGCCTCCACCATACTGACGGCGTTGACCACCAGATCCTGGTGGATCAAGATCTCTGACTCGTGGCGGCCGTTTTAGCTTCTAACGGCCTCTTTGGACAGGAGCTTGTTGAGGCATTAACCACCGGCCCCCGGCGGACTAGTATTATGGCTCTTGTGTAATGACCCACTAAAAACCTGCACAGGTCATACTATTGGAGAAATCAACCATGAGTATGACAATGGAAGACGACATCAAGCGATGGACAGCCAAGCGCAAAGCGGCTTTGGTGATGGAAATCATTCAAGGCAAGACCACGATTTCAGAGGCTTCGCGCTCCTTTGACATTTCCCCCTCGGAAATCGAGGAGTGGGTGGACGAAGCCAAGCGAGGCATGGAAAACGCTTTGCGAGCCAAGCCGCTGGATATCAGGGAACAGTACGAGCGGCAACTCAAAGAGTTGCAGGAGGCGTACGGTGAGGCGATGCTGGAGATACGTGCCAGAAAAAAGCTCCAAGCCCTGCTGGGCAACGAGGACGAGAAGTGATTCTGTCTATCCAGCAGGGGCTGCAAGCCGAAGGCTTCAAGGTCTCGATGAGCCAGCTGTGCCGCTGGTTTGAAGTGCCCAGGCGCACGGCGTACTACAAGCCCTGCAAGGCTGCCCCAAAAGTGCAGGAGCGGTTTGAGAAACCCATCAAAGCCATGATTGACCAAGACCCCTCGTTTGGTTACCGCACTGTGGCGGGCTTGCTCAAGTTCAACAAGAACACGGTGCAACGTATCTTTCAAATACGAGGTTGGCAGGTCAAGCAGCGCCCGATCGGCTTTAGGCCGCGGGTACAAGCGATGCCATCGATGGCGCAAGCCCCAGATGAGCGTTGGGCGACAGACCTGTGTCGTGTCTGGACAGGGCGAGATGGCTGGGCAAGCTTGGCGGTGGTGATTGATTGCTACACCCGTGAACTGTTGGGCTGGCATTTATCGAGATCGGCTAAAGCCACTACGGCAGAGTCAGCGCTGGAGCAAGCCTTGATCAACCGCTATGGCACTTTGGGCCGTGTGACAACCCCGTTCCTGCTGAGAAGCGACAACGGTTTGGTTTTTACAAGCCGCAGCTACACCAGGCTGGTGAGAAGCTACGGTTTGCAACAGGAATTCATCACGCCGCATTGCCCAGAGCAAAACGGATTGGTGGAGAGGGTCATTCGAACGATCAAGGAGCAGTGTGTCCACCGGCAACGGTTTGAGACGCTGCAACATGCGAGTCGGGTGATTGCGGACTGGATTG
>JACCEC010421438.1_pt1 | contig 18209 bp, 20 predicted proteins | sample 7450121 | NCBI WGS metagenome assembly JACCEC01 (sample SAMN15323455, study PRJNA562643) | freshwater metagenome | isolation source: river surface water | place: USA:Blue River Watershed | collected 2017-08-18 | reverse complement strand
CTGGAAGAGAGGATATATAAACCGAATCCCCTACTACTGCGCCAGATCGGAGTAATGGCTTGGTTGTCTCGCCGAGTGCGGTTATTGAAATCGAAAGCTCGGCGCCGGTCGAGAGATCGCCGCCTATAACTTGCGCGCCGACTAGATCTGCCTCATAGGCGATGCCTTTGGCTAAATCCAAAGCACCGGAAAGATACTTTTCGGGAAGAACTACCGTTACTAATAAGAAGTTTGGCCAGCCCCCCATTGCGCAAATGTCGGCAAGGTTAGCGGCGGTTATCTTCCGCCCCACTTCGAAGAGTGAACTCCACTTAGGCCTGAAGTGAACCCCTTCGACCGCAACATCGGCGCATGCGACAACCTGCTTCTCCGAGGTAAAGACCGCACCGTCGTCTCCATTGGGCACGACTAAATTGGCTTTACCGGTGCGCGCAAAAATCGATTGAATCTGCTCAATTAATTCAGCTTCTCTCAACCTAAATGCACCTCTCTTGAAAATTCGCTTCCCTAAATAAGCCTAAGGCGCTAGCCTAAAGAAATGTCGATTCAGGCTTACATACTCATCCAAACCGAGGTCGGAAAGGCCGGTAGCGTTACCAAGGCGATTGCAGGCATCGCTGGAGTCACTATCGCTGAATCCGTTACAGGACCATATGACGTGATTATGCGCGCTGAAGCTGCGAGTATGGAAGAGCTGGGAAAAACCGTTCTTAATAAGGTGCAAGCTATTCCCGGAATCACCAGAACTCTTACCTGCCCAGTTGCGATTCTCTAAAGAACTCTAGAACTTTTCTCAGACACGCCCAGGATCTTCTGTTGCATTAATACTACATAGTATTTATGCTACCGCCCAATGTTTAAAGCCTTTGGCTCTCATTCGGAAAGGTAGTCAAGTGTCAGAAATCTCAATCGTTCTCATAAACCTGGTTGCGCTAGCCCTCGCCTATTTCGTCATTTATCCGAGATACGCGGGAAATGATGTAACGAAATTAGCCTGGCTCGACGTGGCAATCGGCCTTACGATTCTTGGAATTCTGGCTCCCTTTAATTGGGGATCTAAAAACAACTTTACCCTTTTGCCAAATTGGGATGTCCCGTGGTGGATTTTTGCGATCGTTACATACGCAGTAATTGAGCTTCCCTTCTTCTCTACTTACTGCTCCCGAAGAAACTTATGGAGCGCTTACAAAGTGAGCGCCCAAGAAATTTTCTCATCTGGCTCGTTCATGGCCACTGCCTCGACCAAATCCGTACAAAAGCAACTAGCAGATACGAAGTGGGATTGGATGCGCAAGCCAAGATTTATGCGCAACCTTGTGATTGCTGCAAATCTTTGGATCCTCGGCGCAACGATTTTCTTGGTGCAGGTTGGAGATAGCGTTTGGGCCTCACTTGCAATTCTTCACATTGCAATTCTCTTCATTTTCTGGTTCATGCTCAGAACCTCGGTTCGACTAATCGCCGAAGCTCGCGATGAGGCGTTGGATGAACGGATGATTGCTGAGCGCAATCGCACTTATTTCACTGCATACCAATCATTTTCTTCCATTGTTGCGGGGCTTCTAGTAGGTCTAATGATTTTTGTGATTACTCAAGATGCAAGCTCTGAAAGCGATGGATTTAACTATCAGCTCAGTCTTACCTGGCCTCAAGTCCAAGCGCTCTTCTGGTTTATCTGGGGCTATGCCTTTATGGTGCCCTCGATGGTGATGGCATGGCGAGAGTCGAAGAAAGCCCTGAACGCATATGAACATTGAAAATTGGGGGCTACTAGGAGTCTTCATCGCAGGAGCAATCCCGTGGATGGAAGCAATTGCAGTTGTTCCCAGCGGAATAGTTCTCGGCCTAAACCCCTTTGCGACTGTAATTGCAGCGGTCGTTGGAAATGCAATTACGATCTTTCTCTTCGCATATTTGAGCAGCAATATTCGGCAACGAATCATTAATAAACGAGTGGCAAAAGGAATGAGTGGCGATTCTCCCAAATTCGAGAAGGCATTGAAAGCCTTCGATAAATATGGAATCTACGGGATGGCCTTCTTGGGGCCAATTTTAATTGGAACTCAATTTGCAGCTGCAGCTTCAGTAGCTGCCGGTGTTAAGCCGTTTAGGGTTTCCGTGCTTATCACTACAAGTATGGCGCTATGGGCATCCTTGATTGCTGTAATAATGGTCGCACTCGATATCAATTTTGAACTTCTATAGGAGCATCTATGCAGCGTGACATTACTCCAGATGTCCTAAGAGGTTTTGCGCTCCTTGGGATTCTTGTTGTCAATATTCAGTTCATGGCTCTGAGCAGCGATGAAGGAGCCCGGGGCGAATGGGCCCAAGGAATAGCAAATGGAAGTGCGACCTGGATCATGGCCGCCATCTTTGCTGGAAAGTTCTATCTGTTGTTCTCTTTCTTGTTTGGCTACAGCTCAAATTACATAATTAGGAATGATCGTGCCAATAAAGGTCGATGGATAAAGAGATGTTTTGCGCTAATGGCATTCGGGGCTATCCACTTCACTTTCTTATGGCATGGCGACATCATCTTTGTCTATGGTCTATTTGGTCTTTTGTTGCTTGCCTTTATGTTTAGAACTGATCGAGTTATTCAAATCTGGACGCGGGTGATCTATTCCGTTTCTGCAGTCTTGATCACTTTCATTGGTATTTCACTCCTGATTGGCGAGCGTCTTTTCCCCGAAGAATTTGATTCTGCCTATATAGAACCAAGGCTAAATGAAGTCCTTCGTTCTGGGACATTTATTGATTCAATCTCCCCCCGTCTAGAACTATGGGCATTCGGCTTGATTTCAGGAATCTTTTTGCAAGGTGGAATGGCATTTGCTGCTTTTCTATTGGGAATGCGGCTCGCGCGCAGCAATTTTCTATCAGGACCGTTCGATGAACTCCAGAACTCCAAGATGATCAAACGAGGGCTGATCTTTGGCCTACCCATCCAGATGATTGCGGCCACGATCTTGGTACGAAATGAGCAATCAGGTGACCCCTCCGAGGGGATTTATCTCTCCTCGCTCTTCCTCGGATTCTTATCTGCGCCTTTGTTATCCATGGCCTATCTCGGATTAATCCGAAAGCTGGCCATTAGCAAACCAAAGACCGTTTCATGGATGCAACCGGCCGGAAGGATGTCGCTGACCGTTTATATCTCACAATCAGTAATAACTTCCTTGATATTTGGTCCATGGGGGCTTGGTCTCTTTCAAGAACTTGAAACCTGGATGGTTCTAATTCTCGCGGTAGTTATCTGGCTCTTCCTTGTTTACTTCTCAAGAATTTGGCTAAAGCGATTCACACAAGGACCACTTGAAAAACTCATGCATACTCTGACCTCCGCGAACGGCACTAAAGCGGCAGAAATCTGACCATCTTCTGATAAAGCTGGCTCGGCTTACTACGACTTGGTTGCGGGTCACCACTTTTTGCAAATCCGTGCCTTGTGTAGGCACGGATTGCAATTGAATTTTCTGGCCAGACTCCAAGTCCTTGCGAATTCCATCCCTCTTCAACGCAGATCCGATCAAGTTCGGCAATCATCTTCCCTGTGATTCCGCTGCCTCTAAATCTAGGATCAACCCAGCAGCCCCCGAGCCAACAATCAGTGCCTCGAATTGGCTCTGACTTTTCAACCGTCATTAATCCAAGGTCAACGCCTCTGTGACTGTAGATGACCCAGTGGATTTTAGATATTAGTTCTTGCCACTCTTCTTTTGTTCTTAAATTCTCTCTACTGAAATCACCTGAGAACCATTGCGGGCTCTCTTCAAGTGATCTCAATCGCAAGTCTGCAATCCGCCGCCACTCCTCGGGGCGCCCACGTTCCGCTTGAAACTCAATTTTCATCAAAATTAACGGACGACGTTTTGAGAGCGACCTAAGGCACTTCTGCAGAGTTCACTAATGATCTCTCGGTAGTCCTTACCCGTTGCAGCCCAGAGCATCGGAAAGACCGAGCGCGGAGTAAAGCCGGGCATCGTATTTAACTCATTAATTATGACTTCATTCTTCTCGGTTAGGAAAAAGTCGACCCTTGCGAGGCCTTCACAACCAAGAGCTACGAATGCGGTTATTGCGGCATCTCTAATCTCTTTACTTATATTTTCAGAGATGTTTGCTGGTACATCGAAGCTTGTTGCACCATCGAGATATTTGGCTTCAAAGTCATAGAACTCATGTGGTTCATGTACTCGAACTTCACCGAGAACTGATGCGTGAGGAGTTCCATCTATTTCAAGAACGGCGCATTCAATTTCTCTTCCCGTTATTGCAACCTCAACCATCGCTCTTGGATCATGGCGATGGGCAGCATCGATTGCGGCTGAGATTCCAGAGGCATCCTTAACTTTTGTGGTACCTCGACTTGAGCCACTTCGTGCTGGCTTTATAAAGAGTGGGAAACCTAGCGAACTAATCTTCGCTATCTCCATAGCTTGATTAGCGCGCCAATCTCGCTCATGAACAGTCAGACCATCAGCAACTTTCATGCCAAAATCGGCATAGATTGGTTTTGCGAAAGTTTTATCCATTGCAACCGATGAAGCAAGAACTCCCGAACCAACATAAGCGATTCCAGCCATCTCAAAGAGTCCTTGAATAGTTCCGTCTTCGCCATAAGCACCGTGAAGAACTGGAAAAGCCAAATCAACTTCGAGTAATTCGCCGTTGTCCTTCTTTATGCCAGCGCGTGAAATTGAAAGTTCATTTTTGCTCTCTGGAACAGAAGGAAGTCCATCTTCACCCGGAGTGAATGAATCTTTCCCATTTAAGAGGGTCCAATTTCCCAATTTAGTAATGCCAATGAGAATTGGTTCGTACTTGCTCCGATCCATCGCTTCAAATACTCCGCTGGCCGAAATACAGGAGATTTCATGTTCACTACTCCGTCCGCCACAGATTATGGCTACCCGAGTCTTGCTCATTGGTGCTCGATCTCCGCTCCAGTATTTACGCGCATCAATCTAATGATGGCCTCAGTAGGGGTAATCGTATTGGTAACCACATCAGCAACCGCCTCCATGATCGGAACTTCCAAGCCAACGGAGTGGGCCAGCTCGACAATAGAACTAGCGGTTGCTACTCCTTCAACAGTGGAGGTTGCACCTTCCACCGCCTTCTCCATCGAGCCGCTCCTACCGAGAGTTTCACCGAATGATCGGTTTCGAGAGAGTGCAGATCCGCAAGTTGCAAGTAGATCACCAACTCCAGCAAGTCCTACAAAAGTGAGTGGTTTGGCTCCTCGCGCCATTCCAAGTCTTGTTAATTCATTTAGTCCGCGGGTTATAACTAATGCTTGGGTGTTCTCGCCAAATCCCATTCCAATTGCCATACCAACTGCTAGGGCAATCACATTCTTCGCCGCAGCAGCAAGTTCGCATCCGATTACATCAGTTGAGGTGTAGGCGCGGAAATAAGGAGCATGGAATAACTCGGCGGTTAAATCAGCTAACTCTTGAGAGGTAGAGGCCGCGACTGCGCCGACCGGTTGGCGCATCACTACCTCACGCGCCAGATTTGGACCGGTGATTATTGAAATCTGGTCCTCATGCAGTCCAAGAACATCTTGAATCACTTCGGTCATCCTTAAATGTGTTCCAAGCTCGATACCTTTTAAGGAGGAGATGACTGGAAGGTGGGTTGGGAAAACTGCCTTAAAATCACCTAAATTCTCGCGCAGTGATTGAGAGGGAATCGCAAGCAGCACAGCGCCGGCATCCTCAAAAACCTTTTCTCTATCCGTAGTTGCTGTAATCGAGTCAGAGAGTTCTACGCCAGGAAGTGATTTACTGTTGCGATGTTTCTCATTGATCTCAGTTGCCACTGCAGCATTTCGACCCCACATCGCCACTTCGTTTCCAGCATCACTTAGTACTTGAGCCAGAGCGGTCCCCCACTGGCCAGTACCGAGAATTGAAATCTTCATCGCTTCTTCTTGAAATTCCCTGTTCGAGGAAGGCTAGATTTCTTTGGATCAAATCGGATTGCTGGCGCTTTCTCGCCGCGAATCACCTCAAGAAGTTTGGTGATCTCATCCATAATCGCTTCAGTAGCTTCTTCAACAGCCACAAGATCATCGGCTTTACCTCGCCATTTCGTTAGATCAACCGGTTCGCCCATAATCACTGAAACTTTGGTCCGTGGAAATAGTTTTATCTTCTTTCCGTATGGCGGAATCACTCTCTCGGGACCCCATGATGCGCAGGGGTAAACAGGAACGCCAGTTTGCAGTGCCAATCGGGCAACTCCGGTTTTTGCCTTCATCGGCCATAGATTCTCATCACGCGTCAGAGTTCCTTCGGGATAAACACCAAGCAAGTGACCGGCCTTCAAAACGGCAATTGCATGCTCATAACCTTTGATCGCATCCTTGGATTCACGGCTAACTGGAATCTGGCCAGCGCCCTTTATGACCCAGCCGATTACTGGGATTCGAAATACCGATTCTTTTCCAAGATATCGAGGGGCGCGACCATTGTTATATAGGAAGTGCGAGAAAGTAAGTGGATCAAGATAGGAAAGATGATTACAAACAACGATGGCTGGTCCACTCTTGGGAAGCTTCTCGGCACCACGCCAATCTCGCTTGACGATGGCGTTAAGGATTGGGCGCATGATCGCCGCCCCCAATTTGAAGGCAAAATTAGAGCCGAGCGGTTTTCCTTTTGGTGGATCGTAAGAGATTTCTTTACCGCTCATGGAGGAGCCCATAGTTGAAGCCTAAAGGGCATAAATAAGGGCCATGCGTAAAAGCATGGCCCTTACTGAGAAGTAATTTACTTCCTCTTGCCCTTCTTGCCCTTCTTCGCAGCCTTCTTAGGAGCCTTCTTGGCTACCTTCTTTGCTGCCTTCTTAGCTACTGGCTTTACGACAGGAGCTGGCTTTGGAGCAGGTCCAAGCTTGCGTGCACCGGAGATTGTCTCCTTGAGCGCCTTAGCTGGGAGGAAGCGAACTTTCTTGCTCGCCTTGATCTGGATTGTCTCGCCGGTGAAAGGGTTACGACCCTTACGTGCCTTGCGATCAACCTTCTTGAACTTTCCAAAGTCGTTGATTGTTACATCTTCGCCCTTGTGGATGTTGCGCACGATGGAGTCGAAGACGATCTCGACAGCGTGAGCAGCCTCTTTCTTGCTTCCGTTGAAGTGAGGTGCCAACGAAGCAATGAACTGGGTCTTGTTCATTTAATCCCCTTATTTACGCGTAAAGTTAAGCGTTCGCTTAACGTGTTCCTCAATTTACGCAGTGAAAAGCGCTATTTGGCGCATATTTCTCGGTGTGTCGCAATATTTCAAAGATAGTTTCGACTCAAATTTCTCACTTTTTATGCGTAAAAAACCCTCAATTACAGGTTTAGAGTCGGTGAAAATCTCTCGTTATGACAAAACTGGCAGCGTTTTTGGCTTGAAATTCGCTCTTTTTGACTCGAATCCTTCAACGAGATTGGTGTGGCGAAGCGTTAAGCCAATGTCATCTAGTCCTTCCATCAACCTCCAACGGGTGTAATCATCCAATTCGAAGGAAATCACCTTGCTTCCGTAACTAACTGTACGTTTTTCGAGATCAACAGAGATTGAAGTCTTGGGGTCAGCTTCGATTGCCAACCAGAGTTCTTCGACCGCCTCTTGCGGAAGAATTACGGTCAGCAGGCCACTTTTTAGCGAGTTGCCCCGGAAGATATCGGCGAACCTCGAGGAAATTACAACTTTAAATCCATAGTTTTGCAGCGCCCAGACGGCATGTTCTCTAGAGGAGCCAGTTCCAAAATCAACCCCGGCTACCAGGATGGTTCCGCCCTGATATTCAGTTTTATTGAGCACAAACTCAGGGTCGCTTCGCCATGCGGCGAAGAGTCCATCTTCAAAACCTGAGCGAGTCACTCGCTTTAGGTAAACGGCGGGGATGATCTGGTCGGTATCGACATTGCTCCGTCGCAACGGAACCCCAGTGCCGGTATGCGAGATAAATTTCTCCATGCGTTTACTCCTTACAAATCAGCCGGGGAAGCGAGCGTTCCCTTGATTGCTGTCGCTGCAGCGACAAGTGGACTAACTAGATGAGTTCTTCCGCCTTTTCCTTGACGACCTTCAAAATTTCTGTTTGATGTCGATGCCGAACGTTCGCCAGGCTTTAATTGATCGGGGTTCATTCCCAAGCACATTGAGCAACCAGCGCTGCGCCATTCCGCCCCAACGTCGAGAAAGACCTTATCTAGCCCCTCAGCTTCAGCTTGTAACCGAACTCGATCAGAGCCAGGCACCACGAGCATTCGAGTATTTGACGCTACTTTCTTGCCCTTGATAATCGCAGCTGCGGAACGGAGATCCTCGATTCGGCCATTTGTGCATGAACCGAGAAAGACGGTGTCAATCTTTATCTCTCTCATCGGTGTACCGGCTTTGAGATCCATGTACACAAGCGCGCTCTCTGCTGCGCGTCGCTCTTGTTCATCACCGAAGGATTCTGGGATTGGGACGGCATCATTTAGTGGAACACCTTGTCCCGGGTTGGTTCCCCAAGTTACAAATGGCGAGAGCTCATCGGCATTTAGGAAAATCTCTTTATCAAACTTGGCATCAGCATCGCTCTTAAGCGTCTTCCAATAAGCCAGCGCCGCATCCCAATCGGCGCCCTTTGGCGCATGTGGTCTTCCCTTTATATATTCAAAAGTGATTTCATCTGGGGCAATCAGTCCAGCGCGAGCTCCGGCCTCGATGGACATGTTGCAGATAGTCATCCGCGCTTCCATTGAAAGTTCACGGATAGCGCTTCCCCGATATTCGAGAATGTAGCCTTGACCGCCACCGGTTGAAATCTGGGCAATCACCGCCAGGATGATGTCTTTAGATGTGACGCCTGGCTTTAATTTTCCTTCTACATTTACCGCCATCATCTTTGGCTTAGTTAGTGGCAAAGTCTGGGTGGCTAGAACATGCTCAACTTCACTTGTGCCAATCCCAAAGGCAAGTGCGCCAAATGCGCCATGGGTTGAGGTATGAGAGTCGCCGCAAACTATGGTCATTCCAGGTTGGGTAATTCCAAGTTGAGGACCAACAACATGGACAATGCCTTGCTCGATATCTCCAAGTGAATGGATCCGCACTCCAAATTCAGCACAGTTTTTTCGCAATGTATCGACTTGTAGCCGCGAGACTGGATCAGCAATCGGCTTATCGATATCTAGGGTTGGAACATTGTGATCCTCGGTGGCGAGAGTTAGTTCGGGGCGGCGTACTTTTCGCCCAGATAGACGAAGGCCATCGAATGCTTGTGGGCTAGTCACTTCATGGATCAAATGCAGGTCGATATAAAGCAGATCTGGCTCTCCGGCAGCGCTTCTAACAACATGATCTTCCCAAACCTTCTCTGCGAGCGTCTTGCCCATACGACCTCCTAACCGCTTCATTTTGCTTCTCAATTAATGAGATGGCATTATCAGATTGTGGACAAGAAGAATAGCGGAGTTGGCGTCTTAGATAAAGCGGTACGTATTCTGACCGTCTTAGAATCTGGACCACATTCGCTCTCCGAGTTAGTGAAGGCAACAAGAATTGCTCGCCCAACTGCCCATCGCCTCGCAGTTGCCCTCGAGTTTCATCGTCTCGTCGCAAGAGACTTAAATGGCCGTTTCATTCTAGGTCCGCGCAATGGCGAATTCGCAGCCGCTGCGGGTGAAGACCGTTTACTTGTGGCCGCTGCCCCTGCGCTTGCCGCGTTACGCGATGCAACGGGCGAGAGCGCTCAGCTTTATCGTCGCCAAGGCGATCAACGGATCTGCGTTGCCGCAGCCGAACGGATGTCAGGTTTGCGAGATTCAGTTCCAGTGGGAGCTGCGCTAACTATGGGAGCAGGTTCAGCTGCGCAAGTACTCCTCGCTTGGGAAGATGCAGATAAATTGCATCGCGCACTCACAAATGCAAGATTCAATGCAGCAGCACTTTCTGCCGTAAGACGAAGAGGTTGGGCGCAAAGTGTTGGCGAACGCGAACCGGGAGTTGCTTCAGTCTCTGCGCCGGTGCGAGGTCCAAATAATCGAGTAATTGCAGCAATAAGTATCTCCGGACCGATTGAAAGACTGGGAAGACAACCCGGGAGGCTTCATGCAGCATCAGTTGTTGCAACAGCAGTAAAGCTGAGTGAGTTTCTTGCAAAGAAGAGTTAATCGCTCAATCTTGAAAACCTTTAAAACCTTTAAAACATGGCAGCCCCGAAGGGATTCGAACCCTCGTAGCTGGCTTGAGAAGCCAGAGTCCTAGGCCACTAGACGACGGGGCCATGTTTTCTCCATATTGAGTTTTTCGACTTCTTAAATTTTCAATCTAGCTGGGGTACCAGGACTCGAACCTAGACAAGCTGAACCAGAATCAGCTGGGCTGCCAATTACCCCATACCCCAAATTGTCCCGCTCACGCGAGCAACAAAGGATACCCCGAGAAAAGCATCTGTTCTAATTCCTATTCTGACTGCTTATCTGATGGCACTTTTTAGCCTCGATAAGCAACGCTCTCTTCCGAGCAACTCCATTGATTCAAATAGCGGCGGCGAAATATGACTTCCGGTAACTGCAATTCTCACCGGCCCAAAGGCGTTTCTCGGCTTTAATCCAAGACCATCAATTAATGAACCGCGCAGGGCAGACTCGATTTGCGTATGGTTCCAATCAGTAACGGGTTCAAGAGAATCGAGCGCAACTCCAACAACTTTCTGAGCATCAGCCTCGCCAATCCTAGTTGCGCTCTCTTGATCAAACTCTACTTGTTCTACAAATAAGAAGCCCAGCATAGGAATAACTTCTTTTAAGCGAATGATTCGCTCTTGAATGATTGGTAGCGCCTTCTTTACTAAGGCAATTTCTTCAGCCAAACCACTTATTACCTTCGCTTCAATCAAAAATGGTAGCGCTCGCTTTAAGAAGTCTTCGATATCTAGGGCCCGGATCTTGTCGCCATTTATTGCCTCTAATTTCTTCATATCAAAGCGAGCGGGCGAACTATTGACTCGCTCGATAGTAAAGAGCTGGACTAACTCTTCCATCGTAATATTTTCACGGTCATCCCCAGGCGACCAACCCAAAAGCGCTAAATAGTTGCAGATTGCTTCTGGAAGGAATCCTTCTTCGCGATACCAAGCAATTGAGACTTCGCCATTACGTTTTGAGAGTTTGGCGTTGTCAGTTCCCATTACAAAGGGTAGATGGGCGAATGCTGGAAAGTCCGATGAAGCTACTCCCATTGCTTGGTAAACCCGGATCTGGCGTGGAGTTGAAGAGAGTAAGTCTTCGCCACGAAGAACATGAGTTACCTTCATTAAAACATCATCAACAGCTACAGCCAAGGTATAGAGCGGGGAGCCATCTGCTCGCATCAAAACGAAATCAGGGACAAACTTATGCTCGAAAACTACTTCGCCACGGATCAGGTCCGCAAACCGAGTTTCGCCATCGGGCATTCGCATGCGGATTACTGGCTTGCGACCTTCTGATTCATATTTGGAAATCTCGGCACTTGTAAGCGAGCGACATTTGCCGTCATAACCAGGGGCTTGATTAGCTTCCCGCTGCGCTTCGCGACGTCTCTCTAATTCTTCTGTAGAGCAGTAACAGTTATAGGCATCGCCATTCTTTAGAAAGGTATTTGCCCAATCGGTATAAACCTCGAGACGTTGAGACTGTAGGTATGGACCATAAGGACCTCCGACTTCAGGACCCTCATCCCAATTAAGCCCCAACCATTTCAAGGTATCGATTGCGCGCGCTATGTATTCATCCGTAACACGTTCTCTATCGGTATCTTCAATACGAAAAATCAGCTTTCCACCGGTATGGCGGGCATAAGCCCAATCAAACAGGGCGGTACGAATATTTCCTACATGCAAATCGCCGGTCGGAGAAGGTGCAAACCTTGTCCGGATCTCTCTCTTTTTTAGATCAGCCACGTGCAGATACTCGATTCGTAAGTTCGCCTAGTCCTTCAATGGCAATTTTAACTTCCTCACCAGGTATGACAGGTCCAATACCAGCCGGAGTACCGGTAAGAATTACATCGCCAGGCAAAAGAGTCATGGCGCTCGATATAAAGTTAATGATGGTAGGAATATCAAAGACCATCTCACTTAAATGCGCATTCTGCTTAACCTCTCCGGCCACTTCAGCAGTGATTTTCTGCGCAGCGGGAACAAAATCGGTATCAATCCAAGGGCCGAGTGGACAGAAAGTGTCGAAGCTCTTACCCCGGGTCCATTGGCCATCACCTTTTTGAATATCTCGGGCAGTAACATCATTTGCGATGGTGTATCCAAAAATCACATCTTTATACCGCTCCTTGGGAACGTCTTTACAGATTCGTGAAATCACTATTGCTAATTCAGCCTCATGATCGACTCGCTCGCTCTGGATGGGCCAATTGATGATGTCGTTGGGGCCGATTACAGAGGTATTGGGCTTTAGAAAGATGATTGGCTCTTTGGGAACTTCTCCCCCCATCTCGGCAGCATGATCAGCGTAATTCTTACCAACGCAGACAACTTTGCTCCTTGGTATCACGGGCGCCAAGATGCGGACACTCTCTAGTGGAATTCGCTCATCTCTAAATTGAACCCCGGAATAAAGTGGATCACCATTTACAACTCGAATGGTCTCATCATCTTCAAGCACTCCAAAAAGCGGATCACTACCTAGATTTGCGCCAGTAGGCGGAGTGAATCGGAGAATGCGCACTAGGAAACCTTAGGGCTTTACTTCCGTGCTACCGCGCTCCACCAGCACAGTTCCAATTCTGTGCCGTCTTCCCACTGGACGTTCTGCTGTGATCTTCCAACCGCTAAGTTCAATCTCGCTTCCAGGAATAGGTACTCGCCCCAGTAGTTTTGCCATGTAACCGCCGACCGTATCTACTTCCTCAAGTTCATCTTTTTCAAACTCGATTTCTAAGTGATCGGCCAAGTCTTCAATATGCAGTCGCGCAGAGACTCGAGCTTTCTTGCCCTCCTCAAGCCATTCAATCTCTTCTAAGTCATCGTCATACTCATCGGCTATTTCGCCAACGATTTCCTCGAGCAAATCTTCGATGGTGATCAAACCTGCAGTTCCACCGTACTCATCCACGACAATCGCAAGGTGAATCTGATCGCGTTGCATCTCTTTTAGAAGCTCGGCCGCTGTCTTGGTCTCCGGAATAAAGGTAGCTGGCCGGATGTGGTCTGAGACCAATTCGGTCTGTTCGGATTCGCGATATTCATGGGTCCGCTTAGCTAAATCCTTTACATATGCGATGCCCATTATGGTGTCGAGGTTCTCACCAATAACTGGGATTCTGGTGAAGCCAGATCTGAGTGCGAGTGAGAGTCCTTGGCGAAGATTTTTACTGCCTTCAATCCACACCATCTCAGTTCTTGGCACCATTAATTCCCGTACCAAAGTGTCGCCCAATTCAAAAACTGAATGAATCATCTCGTGCTCTGACTCTTCGACTAAGCCACGTTCATGAGCTTGGTCTACCAAATCGCGAAGTTCTGCCTCATTGGCGAAGGGCCCGGTCTTAAAACCTTTTCCAGGAGTTATTGCATTTCCTATTGCAATCAAAAGAGTTGTTATTGGACCCAGTATCTTCGCGAGAATTACTGCAGCGATACTTGCGGGCACTATCCATGCCCCTGCATGTTGCTTTCCTAGCGTTCTTGGTCCCACTCCAACTACAACAAATGAGAGAACTAGCATGGCTCCAACTGAAACGCTCATAGCTAACGCCAATGAATCAAATAAATCGATGAGCGCTTCGGCAACTATTACAGTCGCAGTTAATTCGGCCGCCTTTCTCACAAATAAAACAACATTCAAATATCTTGCTGGCTCAGAGAGCACTCGTTGCACCCAAGCCGCCCTCTTAGAGGACTTGCTTTCAAGTTCCTCTACAAATACACGTGAAATAGAATTTATTGCGCTCTCGCTTCCAGCCAAGAAACCGGCAAATAGAAGTAGTGCGACTACTACTGAGATAACTAGGACGCTCACGCTTGAATCCGCCAACCTTTCAGGCAATCGTCTTGCATCGAGAACATGACTCGCTTCTCTTCACTCTCCCGATGGTCGTAGCCAAGGAGGTGAAGTAGGCCATGAACTGTTAAAAGCTCCAACTCCTCTTGCAACGAGTGGCCCGCATCCTTGGCTTGGGCCTCGGCATAGCTTGGACAGAGAACAATATCGCCGAGCACGCCCGGTCCATCAGCAGCTGAATTGGGCTTCATTTCATCCATTGGAAATGAGAGCACATCAGTTGGGCCCGGTTCATCCATCCACTGTAGATGCAATGTACTCATTTCTGATTCATCAACAATTGAGATACTCAGCTCTGAATCTGGGTGAATGCCTAAGCGTTCTAAGGAATATCTCGCAACGCCTTTGATTCGCCCCTCGTCGCACTTAGATGTTGCAAGGTTTGTTAGTTCAATATTCATAGCGCCAGCAGTCGATGGCTGCAGTTAGCGATCACTCCTTAACGAACGCGGCTTATTAGCCCGTCGCGCAGCGCGATTTCCCTCGCCTTGAGAGTCAAATCTTCCATATGCGTCAACAATCTCACTTACCAATCTATGTCGCACCACATCCTCGGAGGTTAGATCCATAAATGAAATATCGGTTATTCCCTCCAAGATTGAACGGACAATTTGCAATCCCGACTCCTGGTGATTGGGAAGATCTATCTGGGTTACATCCCCAGTCACTACCATCTTTGATCCAAAACCTAAACGGGTAAGGAACATCTTCATCTGTTCTGGCGAAGTGTTCTGGGCTTCATCAAGAATTATGTACGAGTCATTTAAAGTTCGACCGCGCATATACGCCAGCGGCGCAACTTCGATTGTCCCCGATGACATCAACCTTGGAATCGCATCTGGATCAAGCATGTCATGTAGTGCATCAAAGAGTGGCCGAAGGTATGGATCAATTTTTTCATGGAGCGTTCCAGGTAAAAAGCCCAGCCGTTCTCCAGCTTCTACAGCTGGGCGGGTGAGAATAATTCGGTTTACTTGTTTTGATTGTAGAGCTTGGACTGCTTTAGCCATCGCAAGGTAAGTCTTTCCAGTTCCAGCTGGACCAATTCCAAAGGTAATTGTGTTCTTATCTATCGCATCTACATAGCGCTTCTGATTTACCGTCTTAGGTCGGATGGTCTTGCCACGACTACTGAGAATATTTAGAGTCAAAACCTCAGCTGGAGTCTCATTTCCGTCGCCGAGAATCATTGCAATAGAGCGGCGCACCGCATCATCACTTAGTGGTTGTCCGGCCCGAACAACCGATAGGAAATTTGCCATCAGTTTCTGGACGTTTTGTAGTGAGCCAGTTGGGCCACGAAGAATTACCTCGTTGCCTCGAACGGTAATCGCTACCTCGGGAAATGACTTCTCGATAGCCCGGATGTAGGAATCATTTGGACCCGTCAACGCAACGCTTGGAATATCTTCGGGAAGCGTAAGAACCGTTCTCTCCATTAAGCCCATTCTAGCCGTGTTACTTCTACCCGGGTGGCCAGCTGAAAGTTCTTCCGCCTAAGAGATGCAAGTGAGCGTGAAAGACTGATTGGCCAGCCGCTTCGCCGGTATTGAAGACTGTTCGATAGCCCGGAAGATTTAATTCCCCTGCCAATTTCTTAGCTACCTTAAAAATTTCTTTGAGCGCATCTGGATCAACTTCTGCAAGTTCAGCAGCGTTCTCAACATGGCGCTTTGGCAGAATCAAAATGTGGGTTGGGGCTACCGGATTTAGATCTGGGAATGCAACAACATGATTTGAATCAACCAGAAGTTTTGCTGGAATTTCACCGGCAATAATCTTGCAAAAAATACAGTTCATGAATTAGTTCTACCAGATTCCCAATCCAGTTTGAACGGCCGCAAGCGCCGCAACGCCAGCATGCGCGGAACGGAAGACGGGCTTACCGAGAACCACAGATTGCGCACCGGCTTTCTCAAAGAGCGCAGCTTCGTCCTCGGATATTCCACCTTCTGGGCCAATAATTAGATTTACTTCGCGCGGCGGTTTCCCGCTTACGATTTGGGAGAATTTGTTGGAGCCAGCTTCTTGAAGCATTAGCGTGAATTCGCCATCTTCGATTCTTTCTTTAACTTGTGACGTGGAGTGAATATCTAAGATCTGAGGGATCCATGTGCGGCGCGATTGTTTTGTTGCTTCCCGAGCCCAGGAACGCCACTTAGAGAGCGCATCCTTATCTTCTTTCCATTGTCCGATGGAACGCGAAGCTGACCAGGGGATGATGATGTCGGCACCACCCTCTGTTAAAAGTTCAAGAGTCTCTCGTGCTCGATCTCCCTTAGTGAGCGCTTGAATCACTGTAAGAACTGTCTTTGCTCTTGGTTCATCAGTAACTTCGAGAATACGGCAGCCAATATTTCGCTTATTAATATCTAAAACTTCAACTTCCGCGCGCCGACCATGTCCATTTGTTACTGCCACCCGTTCGCCGACTTTGATCCGTGAAACCGAACCAGCGTGATGCGCCTCTTCTCCTTCGATTACTAGGTCGCCTCGATCGGGAATGTTCTCAACTATGAATAATGGGAGCATCTAGCCTCGAAACGCCTCTTTGAATTTTGCAAACAAGCTGGAGTCGCTATTCCTTCTAACTTGAGTGCCATTCATCTTCTCGCCACGTAATTGCGCAAAAGACTTGAGCAATTCTGCTTCCGCTTTAGAGAGCTTTGTGGGAATCTCCACGTTTATGTGGACATATAAGTCACCGCGAGTGCCGCTACGAAGCCGAGTCATTCCTTTGCCTTTGACAGGAATCATCTCACCACTTTGCGTTCCAGGTTTCACCTCTACTTCAATCTCTCCGTCAAGAGTTTCAACTTTCATCTCTGTTCCTAAAGCTGCCCCAGTCATTGAAACGCTTAACTGAAGGTGTAAATCCTCGCCATCGCGAACCAAGAAGTCATGTTCGGCCACAATGATTTCTACATATAAATCTCCGGCCGGGCCACCGCCAGCACCAACTTCACCTTGGCCACTTAACTGAATGCGATTTCCAGTTTCTACCCCAGCAGGAATCTTTACATCGATATTCCGCTTTGCTCGAACTCTTCCATCACCAGCGCACTCTCGACAGGGATTTGGAATAACGGTTCCAAAGCCTTGGCAAGTTCCGCAAGGCCTTGAGGTCATGACTTGTCCGATAAAGGAACGAGTTACTTGCTGTACTTCGCCTCTGCCTTTGCAAATGTCGCAAGTCCGAGGTGAACTACCGGCTCCACAACCATCACCCCCGCACTTATCGCAGATAACAGCAGTCTCTACGCCGATTGTTTTAGAGATTCCAAAACAAGCTTGATTTAAATCTATTTCAACGCGAATTAATGCATCTTGTCCTTGGCGCATTCTTGGTCTTGGGCCACGTGGGGCGCCGCCACCGCCAAAAAATGCATCCATGATGTCGCTAAAACCGCCAAAGCCATTTCCACCAAAGCCAGAGAACCCATCACCGCCCCGGTCATAAGAACTTCGCTTTTCGGGATCACTTAGCACTTCATAAGCAGCCGTTATTTCTTTGAAGCGATCTTGAACTTTTGGATCTGGATTTACATCCGGATGCATTTCGCGCGCTAACTTTCGATAAGCCCGCTTAATCTCATCCGCGGATGCACCTCTATCAACGCCGAGCGTCTGGTAGTGGTCAGCCATTATCTGCCCTCAGTCAAAAATCTACCTACGTAGCGCGCAACTGCTTGCACCGCTGTCATAGATGCGGAGTAGTCCATCCGCGTAGGGCCGATAACGCCAAGGGCCCCCAACGAATTCCCATCATCTCCATATCCAATACTGACCAGACTCGTGCTCTTTAGGCTCTTATCGGGCTGTTCAGTCCCAATTCGAATTCGCATCGAATCACTTGAATCACTCAAAAGACGCAGTAGTACAACTTGTTCCTCTAGGGCCTCAAGTACAGCGTGGATGTCAGAGGATGTTGCATCTCCCGATCTCGCCAAATTTGCAGTTCCTGCGATGGCAACTCTCTCCTCGGCTCGCTCCAGCGACATCTCAATCAAATTAGAGATTGTCAGAGCCACCGAAGTTCGTTCGTTCCGCGGAAAGGCCTCGAGTAGGTTTTCCAAGGAGTTCGATACATCTGCCATGTTGCGACCAGCAACAGCTGCATTGAGTCGATTTTTCAAGTCTCCCAACATTTGATCAG
>JACCEC010696745.1_pt1 | contig 18211 bp, 10 predicted proteins | sample 7450121 | NCBI WGS metagenome assembly JACCEC01 (sample SAMN15323455, study PRJNA562643) | freshwater metagenome | isolation source: river surface water | place: USA:Blue River Watershed | collected 2017-08-18 | reverse complement strand
CGTCGGCGTATTTCGTTATCGCCATGTAGTACATGGGGATTTCACGCTTTTCGATGAGCGCGCCTGAACGCCAGCCGCGACCGTCGATGACCTGTTCATTGGCCAGCACGGTTTGATCGACCGGATCCCAGTTAACAGTCCCCAATTTTTTGTAGATCAGGCCTTTTTCATAGAGGCGGGTAAATAACCATTGCTCCCAGCGGTAATACTCTGGGGTACAGGTCGCCAGTTCACGCGACCAGTCGAAGGCGAAACCCAGGCGCTGCAATTGGGCGCGCATGGCGTCGATGTTTTCGTAAGTCCATTTGGCTGGCGGCACGTTGTTCTGTAGTGCAGCGTTTTCAGCCGGCATGCCGAAGGCATCCCAACCCATGGGTTGCAAGACGTTGTAGCCTTGCATGCCGTGATAACGCGCCAGTACGTCACCGATGGTGTAGTTACGGACGTGGCCCATATGCAGCTTGCCGCTGGGATAGGGGAACATCGAGAGACAGTAGTATTTTGGGCGATCTAGGTTTTCTACAGCTAGATCGGTGCGGGCGTTCTGCCAGTGAGTTTGAGCGGCCGTTTCAATGTCGGCGGGCAGATATTTTTCCTGCATGGCGTTTTATCGTTATCAGTGCGTCAAAACGACTGATTATACTGGGTGGCGAGCCGAAATTTGCCCTATTCGACAGGCTATTGAGGTGTGCCGCATCGTTCAGACGCCGCTGCGCGCCGATTCACTCTGCAACACACCTCAACAGCCTAGTAGGCTTTTAGGTAGCCAACCGTTTGCATCTGTGTTGCGGGGAGCGCTTTGGAACGAATCGGCACGCAGCGGCGTCTGAGTGACACACGCATCCCTGCAACACGGTGTCAGGGTTTTTGTAGGGAGATCAGCGAGCTAGCTTAGGCATCGTCATGGCCTGTTGCCAGAACTTGGCAAAGGCACCGCCGGCAACCAGGGCCATGTCGCCCAGGCGTGCCTGATGACGGCAAAGCCAGGCAAATTGGTCGGGCTGCTCGGTGTATTCCGGGGTTACCGGCAGACCGGCTTCCTGACCAATACGCTCAATGAACTGCGCCATCTGCGCTTTGGGCAGGTCAGTCGCGTTTGTCTCAGAGGCGTTCAGCTCCTGGCACGTTAGATCCCAGAGTGCTTTGGCGCGTTCTTCGCTGATCTTGGCGCGTCGAGCGAACCAAGGTAGGACTTCAGGGTATGGGGGCGATGCAATAACGTTTTGATTTTTAGATGTTTTCATAAGATGACTCCAAGGGGCGGCAGTGGATGACTGCCGGGTTTTATGCAAACCACCTTCTTGTGGAAGATTTTTTGTTGCACTGCACAACATTATGGAGGACATAACGCGTCATTTCAAGATTTAGTTGACTTCGATTGAAAAGAATCTTTTATTACAGGGGGTTACGAAAACGGAATCCTTTGGCCGGATAATACGGCTATGAATTTTGCGCCCGACCATTCCCAGCCCACCTCATCGATTCCAGACGCATTTGGCGGCCCAGTTGGGGCTCCGGTGGGTGTGTTTGGTACAGCGCAGGCGCATCCCTTACTGAATGGCTTGAATGAGCCCCAGAAGCAGGCGGTGTGCCTGCCCGCTGAGCATGGGTTGATTCTGGCCGGTGCCGGTTCGGGCAAAACGCGCGTACTAACGACGCGCATCGCCTGGTTGATGCAGACAGGGCAAGTATCACCGCAGGGCATTCTGGCTGTCACGTTTACGAACAAAGCCGCCCGCGAAATGCTGACGCGCTTGTCGGCCATGGTGCCGATTAACGTACGTAGCCTATGGGTCGGGACTTTCCACGGTTTGTGTCATCGTCTTTTGCGCACGCATTGGCGCGCTGCGCGCTTGCCGGAAACATTTCAGATTCTCGATACCGGTGATCAGCAGGCAGCGATCAAGCGTCTGATCAAAGCGATGGGGGTGGATGAAGAGCGTTTTCCGCCGCGCGACATGATGCATTACATCAATGCCTTGAAAGAGCAGGGCATCCGTTCCGGGCAAGCCGAAGCGCACGATGCCCACACCCGCCGCAAAGTAGAGATTTACGCTGAGTACGAAGCGCAATGTCAGCGCGAAGGCGCGGTGGATTTTGCCGAACTCCTGTTGCGCGCCTACGGATTGCTGCAACAGGATGAAGCGCTGCGTACGCACTATCAACAGCGATTCCGTCACATCCTGGTGGATGAGTTCCAGGATACGAATCCGCTGCAATACGCCTGGCTACAGTTATTGTGTGGGCCACAAACCGTTATCTTTGCCGTGGGCGATGATGACCAGTCGATTTATGCGTTCCGTGGTGCCGATGTCGCCAATATGCGGGCCTTTGAGCGGAATTACGCCAAGGGCAATGTGATCCGCCTCGAACAGAACTACCGTTCGCACGGCAATATCCTGACGGCGGCGAATGCCCTCATTACCAATAATGCGGATCGTCTGGGTAAAAACCTCTGGACGGATGCGGGCGAAGGCGAACTCATTCGAGTCTTCCAGGGCGTGTCTGATCTGGATGAGGCCCGTTACATCGTTGATGAAATCAGAGAGCTAACGCGAGAAGGCTTGCCGCGCCATCAGATGGCCTTGCTCTACCGCTCCAATGCGCAGTCACGCGTATTGGAACATGCGCTGTTTCAAGCAGGGATCGCGTATCGGGTTTACGGTGGCCTGCGCTTTTTCGAGCGAATGGAAGTGAAGCATGCATTGGCCTATCTACGTTTGATTGCCAATCAGGATGACGACACGGCCTTTTTGCGTGTCGTGAATTTCCCGACACGGGGCATTGGTGCGCGCAGCCTGGAGGCGTTGCAGGTTGAGGCGCGCCAGCTGAATACCAGCCTTTATAACGCAGCGGCGAGTCTGACGGGTAAAGCGGGAACGGCGGTGGGGCAATTCATCCGTTTGATTGAAGGTTTACGTACGGAAACGACGGGTCTGAGTTTGCCCGAGGTGATTGATCATCTGCTGGATCGTTCGGGTTTGCGTCAGCACTACCAGGCAGAAAAAGATGGGCAGGATCGTCTGGAAAACCTGGAAGAACTGGTCAATGCCGCAGCTACGTTTGCCGATGACCCGGAAGCGGCGCACAACATTGATCGTGAAACTGGCGAGGCCACTAGTTTGCTGGCCGATTTTTTGGCGCATGCTGCGTTAGAAGCGGGAGAGCATCAGGCGGGTGATCAGGACGAAGCCGTGCAGCTGATGACGGTGCATTCGGCTAAAGGGCTGGAATTCTCTGCGGTCTTTATTGTCGGTCTGGAGCAGGGGTTGTTCCCGCACGAAAATGCCATGATGGCGCGCGACGGCCTCGAAGAAGAACGCCGTCTCATGTACGTGGCCATCACGCGGGCGCGACAGCGTCTGTATCTGTGTCATGCGCAGACCCGTATGTTGCATGGGCAGACCCGCTACTGCCTGCCCTCATCGTTTCTGGATGAGTTACCGGAAGCGCTCTTGCAACGGATTAACACTGTGCCGGCCTGGTCTGCGGGTAGCTACAGTACCGGTTGGTCAGAGGCGCCGGCAGTTGATATGACGACGCGTGTTTCAGCACGTGCTGCGGGCGCAGCCGAGAGTGCTGGTGGTTTCCATGTGGGTCAGAGTGTGGTGCATGCCAAATTTGGCGCGGGCGTCATTCTGGCGGCTGAAGGCCGGGGCGAAGAAGCGCGTGTGCAGGTGCGGTTTGGCCAAGCCGGCACAAAGTGGCTGGCGTTGGCGTATGCCAAGCTGGAGGCAGCATAATGAATACGCAGGAACGTTGGCTAAAGCTGCTATCCCCGGAACGACTCGGTGCGAATACGGAGCACGCGGTTGGGCACTCGCCCGGGGTGTCGCTTGATCGTAGTCGTTTTCAGCAAGACTATGACCGTATTGTATTTACGTCGGCATTGCGGCGCCTGAAAGATAAGACACAGGTGTTTCCGTTGGCGCAAAGTGATTATGTGCGCACGCGATTGACGCATAGTCTGGAAGCCTCCTGTGTGGGTCGCTCGTTGGGGTCAATGGTGGGCCGTGCGATTGTCGATCGTCACGGCCTAGCACCGGATGTGCACCCCTCGGATTTTGGTGCGGTAGTTGCAGCTGCCTGTCTGGCGCACGATATTGGTAACCCACCGTTTGGTCATGCCGGTGAAGACGCCATGCGAGCCTGGTTTGCCTCGCACAGCGCCAATTTAGCGGGCTTGGATCCCGATCAGCGCGCTGATCTACTTAACTATGAAGGCAACGCACAGGGCTTCCGGATTCTGACGCATTTGCAGAATCCGACGAACCCGGGTGGGCTGCAACTGACTTGTGCGGTATTGGCCACCTTTGCCAAATACCCGCGCCGTTCGCATCTGACTGAACCGCTGGCCGGTAAGAGTGCCCGCAAGTTCGGCTATTTTCAGGCCGAGGCGGGGTTGTTTGCCGAGGTGGCAGAAACGGTAGGCCTGATTCCGCGTGCGGCAGGTGCCTGGTTTCGCCATCCGCTGAGTTTTCTGGTGGAAGCAGCTGACGATACCTGTTATCTGGTGGTGGATATTGAAGACGGTGTGCAGCAGGGCTGCGTGGCGCCTGAGCAAGCGGAGGCACTGCTACTCGATTTGGCGGGCGGCATAAGTGCAGCCTCGCGACTGAAACATCTCGAAGACCCCAAGCGACGCATTGAATATCTGCGGGCGCGGGCGATCGGTCGATTGGTTGATGAAGCCGCGCGGATTTTCCTCGAAAACGAAGCGGCCATTCTCGATGGCAGTTTTGACCATGCCTTGTTTGACGTGTCGCCCGTAGGCGAGAGTTTGCAAGCCGTGCGCAAGGTCGCCGAAGAGCAGATCTATAACGCCCGTCAGGTGATGGAAGTGATGGCGGCAGGCTATGAGGTCATCAGCGGTCTGCTGGATGGTTACGTGGCGGGCGCATGCGGTCCACAAAGTGCGCGTAACCGCGTCTGGGCCAATCTATTGCCGGCAGATTTTGAGCGTACGGCAGGTGACAGCAATTATCTGCGTCTATTGCAAGTCGCTGACATGATTGCCGGTATGACGGACTCTCACGCAGTCTCTGCCTACCGCCGCCTGAAGGGAATCGAGCTCCCCGGTTAACCGGTTGTGCTGTGCTGATGCTGCCTGATTTCGTCCACCTGCGTCTCCATTCCGAGTACTCGATTACCGATGGTATCGTTCGGCTCGATAAGGCCGTGGCGCGTGCCCGTGATGATGGTCAGCCCGCATTGGCGCTGACCGATCTGGGCAATGCCTTTGGGCTCGTCAAGTTTTACCAGGCCGCACGTAAAGCAGGGATCAAGCCGCTGCTCGGCGCCGATGTCTGGGTGGGTCATCCCCAAGCGCCGGATGACGCCTCGCGACTCTTGTTGTTGTGCCGTACTAACGCGGGGTATCGGCAACTTTGTGAATTGTTAAGTCGTGGCGCCCTCTGGTCAGATCGTCGTGAGCGTGTGGTGCTCGATCCGGCCTGGTTTAGCGAAGTGGGCTGTGATGGCTTAATCGCTTTGTCAGGTGCCGCCGAAGGTGATGTGGGCCAGGCGATTCTGCAAGGACGTATAGACGAAGCCGCGCTTCGGATTGCGGCCTGGAAGAAACTGTTTGGCAATGGCTATTACCTGGAAGTGCAGCGTTATGGTCACCCGGATGAAGAAATTCTGGTGGCACAAACAGCGCAGCTGTCGCTGGATGCCGACGTGCCGCTGGTGGCCACACACCCGGTGCAGTTTGTAGATCGCGAAGACTTTCGTGCGCACGATGCGCGCGTGTGTATCGCCACGGGTTACACCCTGGCGGACAAACGTCGTCCGCGGATATTTACCGAACAGCAGTATTTCCAGACGCGCGCGGATATGGCCGAACGCTTCTCGGACATGCCACAGGCACTGACAAATGCCTTTGAGGTTGCGCGGCGCTGCAATGTAACGCTGACGCTAGGCAAAAGCTTCCTCCCGGATTTTCCGACGCCGAATGGCGAGGGACTCGATGAGTTTCTGGTGGCCGAAGCGCGCCGTGGTCTAGCGATTAGATTGCAGCAGCTTTATCCAGATGAGGCAGTGCGCGCCACACGCCAGGCCGAATACGATGATCGTCTGGACTTCGAGTGCAAGACGATTGTCCAGATGGGATTTCCGGGCTACTTCCTGATCGTGGCCGACTTCATCAACTGGGCCAAAAATAATGGGGTGCCAGTCGGTCCGGGGCGTGGTTCCGGTGCGGGTTCGCTGGTTGCTTATTCGTTAGGTATTACCGATCTCGACCCCCTAGCCTACGCCTTGCTGTTCGAGCGATTCCTGAACCCGGAACGCGTCTCGATGCCCGACTTCGATATCGACTTCTGTCAGGATAACCGCTGGAAGGTGATTGAGTACGTCCGCGATAAATATGGCGCCGATGCCGTGTCGCAGATTGCCACCTTCGGCACCATGTCCTCCAAAGCGGTGATTCGTGATGCGGGCCGCGTTTTGGATCTGCCGTATAACTTCTGTGATCAGCTTTCCAAGCTGATTCCAGTCGTGCAGAACCGTCCGGTTTCTCTGGCGGAGGCATTATCTGCCGAGCCCCAGCTGCAGGAGCGCTATGAACGCGAAGAAGAAGTCAAAGAGCTCTTTACCTTAGCCAACAAGCTGGAAGATTTGACGCGCAACGTGGGTATGCACGCGGGTGGGGTGCTCATTGCCCCGGGCAAGTTGACGGATTTTTGCCCGCTGTACACGCAGCCGGGTGGCGATGCAGTCGTTAGCCAATACGACAAGGACGATGTCGAAAAAGTCGGCCTGGTGAAGTTTGACTTTCTCGGTCTGCGCAACCTGACCATTATTGAACTGGCGCTGGATTACGTGGCGCGTTTGACGGGTAATCGCCCTGATCTGACAGCGCTGGCGTTTGATGACCCGAAGGCGTATCAGATACTCAAGGATGCCAATACGACCGCCATCTTTCAGGTGGAATCGGAGGGCATGAAGAAACTGCTCAAGAAGCTGGCGCCCGATCGATTTGAAGACATCATTGCTGTGCTGGCGCTCTACCGTCCGGGCCCGTTGGGCTCAGGCATGGTCGACGACTTCATTCTGCGTAAAAAAGGACTGCAGAAGATCGAGTATTTCCACGAGTCGCTGAAGGCCTGTTTGACGCCGACTTATGGTGTGATCGTCTATCAGGAACAGGTGATGCAGATCTCCCAGCTGATCGGTCGCTATACGCTGGGTGCAGCGGATATGCTGCGGCGGGCCATGGGTAAGAAAAAGCCGGAAGAAATGGCCGAGCACCGCGATATTTTCCGTGAGGGCGCGAAACAAAGTGGGATCGATGAAAAGCTGGCGATGCAGCTGTTCGATCTGATGGAAAAGTTCGCTGAGTACGGTTTTAATAAATCACATACCGCCGCTTATGCGGTAGTGACTTATCACACCGCCTGGCTCAAGGCGCACCATGCCTCAGCCTTTATGGCGGCGACCTTGTCTTCCGACATGGATAACACCGATACGGTGAAGATTTTTCATGATGACGCCAAAGCCAATGGCCTGACGATCTTGGGCCCCGACGTTAATCATTCCGAATTCCGTTTTACCCCGGTTGATGCGAAAACCATCCGCTATGGTTTAGGGGCTGTCAAAGGCACCGGTGAAAACGCCGTGAATGCCATCGTTGCCGCACGCAAAGCTGGCGGTGCTTTCAAAGATATTTTTGATTTTTGTCAGCGCGTCGACCGCCGCATCGTGAACCGGCGCGCCATGGAAGCACTGGTTCGAGCCGGGGCTTTTGATGCACTGGATGCTGAGCGTTCGCGCGTTTTGTCGCAAGTGGCATTGGCCGTTGAAACCGCTGAGCAAGCTGCGGCGAATGCGCATCAAAGCAGCCTGTTTGGCATGGATGATCTTGCGGCCCCACAGGCGCAGTCTCGCCCGGGTGGGGGCGAGGTTCAAAACTATCCGCGCTGGTCTGAGCGACAGCGGCTGATTGAAGAAAAGGCAGCGCTTGGCTTCTTCTTTTCTGCGCACCCCTTCGACATTGTGCGTGCCGAAGTACGCCCGATGTGTGCCACACCGATTGGTCGATTAGAAGCCAGCCGTGATGTAACCTTGGTTGCAGGGATCGTCACGGACGTTCGTACACAAATGACCCGGCGCGGCAAAATGGCTTTTGTGACGCTGGATGATGGCGAAGGCCGGATCGAGGCAGCTGTCTTCAGCGAAATGTTCGATGCGCAACGCCACAAGTTGCGTATGGATGAACTACTGCTGGTCGAGGGCAAGGTGAGTCGCGACGAGTTTCGCGATGCGCTGAAGCTGGGTGTAGACCGGCTCATGACCTTTAATGAAGCGCGTGCGCAGTGGGCCAAAGCCCTTTGGTTGGATCTGCGAGGCCTGGATCTTCGCACCCTGGGCGGTGTCCGTCGCATTTATGATTTGTTGCAGCCCTTTGCCCAGTTAGCCGAAGCCTCAGCGACAACGGTGCGCGGCTGCCCCGTTAGCCTGACCTACAGCAACGGCTTGGCAGAAGCCGTGCTGGAAGTCGGTGACAGCTTGCGCGTGCGACCCGATACGGATTTGTTGGATGCGCTACGCAGTCTGCTCGGTAGCGAGCGTGTTCGACTGGATTATCAGTTGGGCGCGCAGCAACGCATCCGTTAGACTGCTGCTGATGCCATGTGCGCCCAAGGTTTGGGCGAAGCCTGAGCGCTCGATCAACGACGCAGGTTGTGTGTTGAGGCCGGACAGGATCAGGACGCCACCGCGTTTGCCGAGTGTGCGTTCCAGTGTTTGCAACAGATCTAACCCCGTCGTATCCAGCGACACCATTTTGGTCAGGTCGAGTATGAGTACGCGCGCCATAGCATCCTGATTTTCAAGCAGGGCTTCGAGCTTGCTGATGGCCGCAAAAAAGAGTGAGCCATAGATACGGTATGCGGCGATACGCTGCTGACCTTGTTGGTCGCCGAGCGCGCCAGAGCCGTAATAATCCTCCAGGGGAATGCGTTCAACCTGGGTTAATTCGGACATGCGGTAAAGGTAGAACAGGCAGGCGAGAATCATGCCCAGCTCAACGGCTAAGGTCAGGTCAAATACCACCGTCACAATAAAGGTGGAGAGCAGGATGGCACGATAGGGAATGGTGAACCGGCGCAACTCGGTAAAGGCATGCCATTCACCCATGTTCCAGGCGACCAGCATGAGAATCGCCGACAGGGCAGGGAGCGGCACATACACCGCCGCAGGGGCCGCTATGACCACGACCAGGAGCAATGTCAGGGCGTGGAAGATGCCGGAAAAAGGCGATCGTCCACCGGCGCGAACATTAGTGGACGTGCGGGCAATAGCGCCGGTTGCGGCGAAACCGCCAAACAGAGGCGCAACGATGTTGGCCAGGCCTTGTGCCATAAGCTCCTGGTTCGGATCATGCCGGTCATCAATCGCCGCATCTGCGACGCGTGCTGAGAGCAGAGACTCAATCGCCCCGAGCAACGCAATGGCAATGGCTGGCTGAATCAGCTGGTTCAGCGTGGATAGCGACAGCGAGGGGAGGGTCAACGCAGGGATGTCTTGCGGAATGCCGCCAAACTTTGAGCCAATCGTTTCGACCGGAAAGGCAAAGACCGCTTGCAAGCCGGTGGCGACCAAGAGCAGTGCCAGCGGGCCGGGAATTTTGCCTAATGCCGGGATCCACTTGCCCGCTTTTTTATTCCATAGGATGAGCGCAAATAGTGAGGCGGCAGACATGGCCACGGTTGGCGCTTGCATCGTGTTTGCATACAGCCACAGTGTTTCCATCCGTTCGAAAAACTCGGCCGGCATGCTGGGGATGTTCAGGCCGAAGAAATCCTTGATCTGGCTCATGAAGATCACCACGGCAATCCCGTTGGTGAAGCCAATCACCACGCTGATCGGGATAAATCGGATCAGCACCCCCATCTTAGTCAGCCCCATGACAAAGAGCAGGATGCCGGCGATCATGGTGGCCACCATCAGATTCTGAAAGCCATAAACACTGACGATACCAAAGACGATAGGAATAAACGCGCCCGTGGGTCCGCCAATCTGTACGCGTGAACCACCCAGCAACGAGATGACAAAGCCAGCCACAATGGCTGTCCAGATCCCGGCGGTTGGAGAGCAGCCGGATGCGATGGCAAAGGCAATTGCCAAGGGCAGCGCCAACACGCCGACGGTAACCCCGGCGGCCATATCCTTGGCCAGCAATTCCGGGGTGTAGTCCTTCAGGCAGTCGAGCAGTTTGGGGCGGAAGCGGGCAAAAGCAAACCTGCCGGATGCCTTACTTAATAACGTCTCTTCCGGCCGAAGTGACCCGGTAATTTCTGCCTCGCTCATTACACCCTCCCCGGTGCGCTGTGTCGTAGCCCCCGGAGATTATTGGTTTTGTGGGGAGCCTGTTAATTCCCCATAGTGTAACCGGTTATTTAACGCGCATGCCAGGTTGCGCACCGGCGTCAGGGCTCAGAATGAAGAGTCCGGGGTGCTTTTCATCGGTATCGGATGCAGCAAGCACCATACCTTCAGAGAGGCCAAACTTCATTTTGCGCGGGGCCAGATTGGCGACCATCACCGTCAGGCGACCAACCAGCTGTGCCGGATCATAGGCTGATTTAATGCCGGCAAAGACCTGGCGTAGGCGGGGTTCGCCATTTTCGGTCTCACCAATATCCAATGCAAGGCGGATGAGCTTGTCAGCACCTTCGACATGCTCGGCATTCACAATCCGTGCGATGCGGAGGTCGACTTTGGTGAAGTCATCAATGCTGATGTGATCATGAGTGCCCACTTTAGATTCCTCTGCTTTCACCTGTTTTTGCGCCGCCTGCTTGGGATCGGCTTTTTTGTCAGCCTTGGCAGGCGCCGGGGCTTGGAGCGAATCGCTGTTGGCGGCAATCAGTGCATCGACCATAGGGCGTTCAATCCGGTTCATCAAATGCGCGTAGTCGTTAATACGATGACCTGCCGACAGCGGTTTGCGGGCATCGGCCCAGACCAGCTGATCGGCGTTATAGAACGCTTCGACCTGGGCTGCGAGGGCCGGGAGCACCGGCTTGAGCAAGACGCTCAGGCTGCGGAACAGGTTGAGTGCGGTACTGGCGACCTGGTGCAATTGGGCGCGTTGTTCCGGATCTTTGGCCAATAGCCAGGGCTGTCGATCATTGACGTAAAGGTTGGCCTGATCTGCCAGATACATAATTTGGCGCAGCGCTCGGGCACTATCACGGGCTTCGAAGGCGGCGGCAATTTCCGTCAGCGCCTCATCCGTGATGATCTGATCAAAGATGGCCTGATCGGTTTCGCCCAGCACCCCATCAAATTGCTTCTTGATAAACCCGGCGCAGCGGCTGGCGATATTGACGTATTTGCCGACCAAGTCACTGTTCACTTTGGCGATAAAGTCATCCAGGCTGAGATCAATGTCTTCCATGGTGCCATTGAGCTTGCTAGCGAAGTAGTAACGCAGCCATTCTGGATTCAGCTTTTGTTGCAGATAGCTTTCGGCGGTAATAAAGGTGCCGCGGGATTTGGACATCTTGGCACCGTCAACCGTCAGGAAGCCGTGGGCGCAGATGCGCGTTGGGACGCGGAAGCCGCCTTCGTGCAGCATGGCTGGCCAGAACAGGGCATGGAAATAGAGAATATCTTTGCCGATAAAGTGCACCAGCTCGGTATTGGAATTCGGTTTCCAGTAGGCGTCGAAATCCAGGCCTTCCTTTTTGGCGAGTGCCTTGAAGGCCCCCATGTAACCGATCGGGGCATCCAGCCAGACGTAAAAATACTTGCCTGGGGCATCTGGAATGGCGAAACCAAAATAGGGGGCATCGCGCGAGATATCCCAATCACTGAGTTTGTTTTCGCCGGGGGTACCCAGCCACTCCTGCATCTTGTTGGCCGCTTCGTGTTGCAAGACCGGAATGCCATTCGGGGCACTCCGTGTGAAATCACGCAGAAATTGCTGGCAGCGTGGATCAGAGAGCTTGAAGAAGTAATGCTGTGACGGCTTGAACACCGGCACGCTACCGGATACGGCCGAGCGGGGATTCTTCAGCTCTGCGGGTGTGTAGGCGGCGCCGCAGGATTCGCAGTTGTCGCCGTACTGATCGGCTGCGCCACACTTGGGGCACTCGCCCTTAATAAAGCGATCGGGAAGGAACATGCCCTTTTCCAGATCGTAATACTGTTCGATTTCGCGGACTTCGATGAGGCCGGCGGCTTGCAGATTGCGATAGATCGTCACGGCGCACTCACGGTTCTCGTCGCTGTGCGTTGAATGGTACAGATCAAAATTGATGTGAAACCCAGTGAAATCGCGTAAATGCTCGTTGTGGACGCGAGCGATCAAGGCTTCAGGCGTGATGCCTTCCTTCTCGGCGCGCAGCATGATCGGCGTGCCATGAGTATCATCGGCGCAGACGTAAGTGGCCTGGTTGCCAATCAGTTTCTGGAAACGGACCCAGATATCGGTCTGAATGTATTCGACCAGATGACCCAGATGGATGGCCCCGTTAGCGTAGGGCAGCGCGGAAGTAACAAGCAGAGAACGTTTCATGGACGTGATTTTAGCTGATCAAGGCTCTGGGGCAGGGGTTTTTGCGCAATTTGGCCTGTGGTTATGTGTAAATTCGGGCGTAAAATCGGGCAAATTAAAAGTGCCGCCACCCAATGTAGGTGTCAATCGGCTATTTCTTCTATTTCCCCCTGCTGACGGAGTTTGTATGAACCCATCTGAACACAACGAGTTACTCGCCAAGGCTGGCGCGATTCTGGCTGCGCTGATCGACCCGGTCACTGGCAAGCCCTACTGGTTAGCTAATCAGCTGTCGGGGGCAGTGGCGATTACCGATAGCCGTCTACAGGTTCGGGTGCGCGTAGGCTATCCGGTTGCCCTTGTTGCCTCAGAAATCCGTTCACGGATTCTGGCTGCGTTGACGCCTATCGCGGGTGCGACCGCCATCGAGGTTGATGTTGAGAGCCACATTGACTCGCATGTGGTGCAGCGCAATCTGCCTTTGCTCAAGGGTGTGAAGAACCTGATTGCCGTGGCCTCGGGTAAAGGAGGGGTGGGGAAGAGCAGTACAGCGGTGAATCTGGCGCTGGCACTGTCACGTCACGGAGCCAACGTAGGCTTGCTGGATGCCGACATTTACGGGCCGTCGATTCCGCAGATGCTGGGTATTGGCGGCCAGCAACCGCATTCGCCCGATGGTAAGCATATCGAAGCCCTGCGGGCACATGGCATTGCGCTCATGTCGATCGGTTTTCTGGTGGATGCGGAATCTCCCATGGTTTGGCGCGGCCCCATGGTGACCTCCGCACTGGAGCAATTGCTGCGGGATACGCTCTGGGGTGAGTTGGATTATCTGGTGGTGGATATGCCCCCGGGTACCGGCGATATCCAGCTCACGTTGGCCCAGAAAGTGCCAGTGACCGGCTCTGTGATTGTGACGACGCCACAGGATATTGCGCTCTTGGATGCGCGCAAAGGCATCCGCATGTTTGAAAAAGTGGGCGTGCCAATTCTGGGCATCGTCGAAAATATGTCGATGCACATCTGCAGCAATTGCGGCCATGCCGAACCCATTTTTGGCGAAGGTGGCGGCGAGACACTCGGTTCGGACTATCAGGTGCCGCTGCTGGGCAAACTACCGCTGGATCTGCGCATTCGCGTCGGGCTCGATGCCGGCCAGCCGATTGTGGCAGCGGATCCAGACTGCACCATCAGCCAACAGTATTTGGATATTGCGCTCAAGGTGGCAGGCGCTGTTGCGGTCAGAGCCCGGGATACCAGTCATAAATTCCCTAAAATCGTCATTGAATAAGCCGATTTGCCCTTGATTTGCCCCAGATTTTGCTTTGATCGCGGTACAATTTCTGCCAATTTTGTGAACCTTTATGAACTAAATCCCCCGCCGGGGAGAGTGTTGGAGCTGGTATGAGCATCAAGTCTGACAAGTGGATTCGCCGTATGGCCGAACAGCACGGCATGATCGAGCCGTTTTCCCCGGAACTCGTGCGTGAAGTCAACGGTCAGAAAATCGTGTCCTACGGAACTTCCAGCTACGGCTACGATATCCGCTGTGCCCGCGAATTCAAGGTGTTCACCAACATCAACTCGACGGTTGTCGATCCGAAAAATTTTGACCCCAAGTCTTTCGTGGAAATCGAGTCGGATGTTTGTATCATCCCGCCCAACTCGTTTGCACTGGCCCGCACGATGGAGTATTTCCGTATTCCGCGTTCCGTATTGACCGTCTGCTTGGGCAAGAGCACCTACGCCCGTTGCGGCATCATCGTGAACGTGACGCCGTTTGAGCCAGAATGGGAAGGCCACGTGACCCTGGAGTTCTCGAACACGACACCGCTGCCCGCCAAGATTTATGCGGGTGAAGGTTGTGCCCAGGTGTTGTTTTTCGAATCCGACGAGGTATGCGAAACCTCGTACAAGGATCGGGGTGGCAAATACCAGGGTCAAGAAGGTGTCACACTCCCGAAAATTTAATGCGCTAGACTCGTGACGAGTCGGTTGTATTTCCCGCCGCGTGCCTTGGCTGATGCCTGCACGCGGTGTTTGTTTCTGGCTGAGGAGCCGTTGCCATGAAGTTTCACTTTCCAATCATCATCATTGATGAAGACTTTCGTTCCGAAAATGCTTCGGGCCTCGGTATTCGCGCGCTGGCGGAAGCGATCGAAAAGGAGGGGCTGGAGGTTTTGGGCGTCACCAGCTACGGCGATCTGACTTCCTTCGCGCAACAGCAGTCGCGCGCTTCGTGCTTTATTCTCTCGATTGACGATGAAGAACTGGCGAACGAAGAAGAGCGGACCATTGCCGATCTGCGGGCCTTTGTTAAGGAAATTCGGTACAAGAACGCAGAGATTCCGATTTTCCTGCATGGTGAAACGCGCACCTCGCGTCATATCCCGAACGATATCTTGCGGGAGTTACATGGCTTCATTCACATGTACGAAGACACGCCGGAATTTATCGCTCGCAATGTGGTGCGTGAGTCGAAAGCTTATCTGGATTCGTTGCCACCACCTTTCTTCCGAGCGCTGACGCATTACGCTGCTGATGGTTCGTATTCTTGGCATTGCCCCGGACACTCGGGTGGCGTTGCCTTTCTAAAGAGCCCGGTCGGTCAGATGTTCCACCAGTTCTTTGGTGAAAACATGCTGCGTGCCGATGTGTGTAATGCCGTGGAAGAGCTCGGTCAGCTGCTGGATCACACCGGCCCGGTGGCTGCGTCGGAACGCAACGCCGCACGCATCTTCAATTGTGACCACCTGTATTTTGTGACGAACGGCACGTCGACGTCGAACAAGATCGTCTGGCACTCGACCGTGGCACCGGGCGACATTGTGGTGGTTGACCGCAACTGTCATAAGTCGGTGCTGCACTCCATCATCATGTGTGGCGCGATTCCCGTGTTTCTGATGCCGACCCGCAACAACTTCGGCATCATCGGCCCGATTCCGAAGAGCGAATTCAAGTGGGAAAACATCCAGAAGAAGATCGCCAAGAACCCGTTCATCAAGGACAAGAACGCCCGCCCGCGCGTGCTGACGATTACCCAGAGCACCTATGACGGCGTGCTCTACAACGTCGAGATGATCAAAGACGTTTTGGGCAATACGATTGATACGCTTCATTTCGATGAAGCCTGGCTGCCCCACGCTGCGTTTCATGACTTTTATCGTGACATGCATGCCATCGGGAAAGACCCCCCTCGCCCGCAGGATCCCTTGATCTTTTCGACACAGTCGACCCACAAGGTCTTGGCAGGACTATCGCAGGCATCGCAGGTGCTGGTGCAGGAGTCCGCAACCCGTACGCTCGATCGCGATATGTTCAACGAGGCGTATCTCATGCATACCTCGACGAGCCCGCAGTACGCAATCATTGCGTCGTTAGATGTGGCCGCTGCCATGATGGAGCCTCCGGGCGGAACGGCACTGGTAGAAGAGTCGATTGTCGAGGCGCTTGATTTCCGTCGGGCCATGCGCAAGGTGGATGAAGAATTTGGTCTCGACTGGTGGTTTAAGGTCTGGGGGCCAGAGGACATCACAGCGGACAGTGATGGCATGGCCAGCCGCAAAGACTGGGAGCTCAAGCCAAACGATGCATGGCATGGATTTGATGGCCTAGTCCCGGGCTTCAATATGCTGGACCCGATTAAGTCAACGGTGGTTACACCGGGCTTAAACATCAAAGGGGAGTTTGATGCCCGTGGTATTCCCGCATCGATCGTGACCAAGTACCTGGCAGAACATGGTGTGATCATTGAGAAGACAGGACTCTATTCCTTCTTCATCATGTTCACGATCGGTATTACCAAAGGCCGATGGAACACACTGCTCACAGCGCTGCAGCAGTTTAAGGACGATTACGACAAGAACCAGCCCATGTGGCGTGTGCTGCCCGAATTCTGTGCGGCTCATCCGCAGTATGAGCGTGTCGGGCTTGCGGATCTTTGTCAGCAGCTTCATGACATGTACAAGTCACACGATATTGCACGGCTGACTACCGAGATGTACCTCTCGAACATGGAACCGGCGATGAAACCGGCAGACGCCTTTGGATGCCTTGCGCATCGTAAGGTGGAGCGTGTTGCGATTGACGACCTTGAAGGCCGTATCACCACCAGCCTGCTGACACCTTATCCGCCAGGGATTCCGCTCTTAATTCCTGGTGAGCGGTTTAACAAGACCATCATTCAGTACCTTCAGTTTGCCCGTCGATTCAACGAGACATTCCCAGGATTTGAGGCCGACATCCATGGCCTGGTCCAGCAAGACGTCGATGGAAAGCTGGAATACTTCGTGGACTGCGTACCCCTTCAGTAAACGGTCTGGGATAACGGTCGTGCGTGACTAGATCTCGCCGACGAGTGCTTTCGCAAAGGCATCGGGATCAAAAGCCTGAAGATCATCGATGCCTTCGCCGACGCCGATATAGCGCACAGGGATCGGGCGATTCTTCGCAATCGCGAGTAACACGCCGCCCTTTGCAGTGCCATCCAGTTTCGTGACAATCAGTCCCGTGAGCCCAAGCGCATCGTCAAAGGCTTTGACCTGGGCGATCGCGTTCTGACCTGTGCCCCCGTCAATGACGAGCCAGACTTCGTGTGGCGCATCGACCAGGGCCTTAGCCATAACGCGCTTTACTTTCTTAAGCTCCTCCATCAGATGAAGCTGTGTGGGCAGACGACCCGCGGTATCGACCAGCACAATATCGACGCCACGAGCGATTCCGGCACTGACAGCATCAAAGGCGACTGCAGCAGGATCACCTTGCGCCTGTGCAATCACATCGACCTGGTTACGTTCACCCCAGACCATGAGCTGTTCACGCGCTGCGGCACGAAACGTATCGCCGGCTCCTAAGAGAATCTTTCGTCCTTCTGTTTTCCAGCTATGGGCGAGCTTGCCAATAGACGTCGTCTTGCCCGCGCCATTGACGCCGGCGACCATAACGACGGTTGGGCGCGTCCCTGTCTCCTCAGCGGTCGGACAGATTGGAGTTAACGCAGCACGAATGCAATGAGCTACTGCCTCTTGGAGCGCCTCGGGGGTGCTTTCGTTATTGAGCTTTCGCGCCTTAATCTCTTGTCGGATCGCAGCCAGCAGTTCCTGGGTGGCGGCGACACCAACCTCGGCGGTCCGCCGGGCTGTCTCGACATCCTCAAACCAGGCTTCATCCAGCCGGCGACCCGTAAACAACGCGCCAAGATGCGCGCGCGTTTTGGTGAGCCCTTCTTTGAGCCGGCTGATTTTGAAGCGGTCGAGTGTCCGACCTAGTCCTAAAAAACCTATCATTGCGTCTCTGTGTGTCGCAAAAGGCGAAGAGAGTGCGATATTAGCCTATGAAAGGAAGTGGACAGATCCGTATCATTGGCGGCCAGTGGAAGCGCACGCCGATCGCTGTGGCCGACCGCGAAGGGCTGCGCCCGACGCCGGATCGCGTCCGCGAGACACTCTTTAACTGGCTTGGTCAGCGACTCGACGAATGGCGTTGCCTTGATCTTTTTGCGGGCTCTGGTGCACTCGGATTTGAATCAGCATCTCGAGGTGCGGCAGAAGTGATCTTGATCGAGCCGAATCCGCTGGCGGCACGGTCGATTACAGCCCTGATCGATAAACTCGACGCGCGGGATCGGCTGAGGCTTGTTCAGACGAATGCCCTGGATTGGCTATCCCGGCAGCCGCCCAAGGCCGCGCCGTTCGATCTGATATTTCT
>JACCEC012180401.1_pt1 | contig 18212 bp, 17 predicted proteins | sample 7450121 | NCBI WGS metagenome assembly JACCEC01 (sample SAMN15323455, study PRJNA562643) | freshwater metagenome | isolation source: river surface water | place: USA:Blue River Watershed | collected 2017-08-18 | reverse complement strand
CCCCCACGTCCGTCGTCAGGACCGCCAGCGACGGGACCGCGATGCGCGTGACGGTGTTGCGGTCGGGGTTGGCCACGAAGACGTAGGCGTCCGTGCCTGCGGGCGTGAGGCGGAGCGCGTCGGACTCCTCCTCGGGCGGGGCCGTGTCGCCGGTGTCGGCCGCGCCGCCGCCACCGCTCCAGTCACCATCGCTCGGCGCGCCGGCGCCGCCGGTGTCCATGCTGAAGTCGTTTGCGTCCTCGGACTTGGCGAGACTCGCGTCCGCGCAGGCCGCGAGCGGGAGGAGAGCCAGGAAGGTCAAGCTACGCATGGTCACCTCCTAGAACCGCGCCGCGAGGCCGAAGCGTCCCGCGCCGCCGGCCAGGACGAGGCCGCCGAGGTTGTCGAAGGTCGCCTCACGGTACCCGCTGCTCCCGAGCTCGAGGTAGGGCACGAGGGCGAGGCGGTCGGACATCGTGATCGGCAGCGAGATTCCCACGCCGCCGTAGCCGCCGAACGCAGTGCCGGTCGCGTCGAGCTGGCCCGGGTTCGCGTCGTCCTCCATGTCCTCGTCGAGGCTCACCTTGGCGAGGAGGAGCTGCGCCTGACCGGCGACGTACAGCTCCGCGCCGAAGGCCTCCCAGCCGTAGCGCGCGCCGAGACCGACCTCGTGCGACGCGAACGCCGTGTAGATGTTGCCGTTCATGGCCGGGGTCTCGACGTCGTAGCCGAGATCCTCGTCGTAGTAGACCTCCGTGTCGTCCCCGTAGATGTGCCCCTCGTTCATGCCGGCCTGCCAGCTCGCCACGACGGCGAGCGCGGGCTTCAAGCGGTACGCGGCGCGCACGCCGACCGTGCGGCGGCCCGCAGCGGACTCGAAGAGGCCCCAGCGCTCATCGGAGATGCCCATCCAACCGGTCTCGAGACCGACCTCGAAACGCGGCTCCGGCTCCAGGAGCAGGAGGGCGGCGTTCGATGTGCTGGCCTCCGTGACCGGGACGGGCGCGGGTGCAGGCGCCGACTCGGGCGCGGGTGCCGGAGCGGGTGCGGGAGTCGGCGCAGGCTCCGTGGTGGGTGCCGGTGCCGGAGCGGGGGTAGCGGTGGTGTCCTCGGCGCGGGCGAGGGTGCTGCAGAGCGCGAGAAGGGTCAGCATGGTTCACTCCACGTTGCGGCGAGGAAGGACGGCCTCGCGGAGAAGGTTGGTGGCGGCGAAGCCCGTGGCGGTGGTCCGGTCGCCCGTGGCCGCGTCGATGAAGGTCAGCATCCCGAGCGGGCTGTCGTGCGTGACGACGAAGGTGCCGTCGGGCATGGCGCCGATGCCGAGCGGGGCCGCGTCGAGCTCGACCTCGTCGTTCCCGGCGGTCGCCAGGTCGACGCGGAGGAGCTTCTCGAGGCCGTCGAGGAGGAGCAGCGCGTAGGTCCCGCCGTCGTCCGACACGATCTCGAGGCCGACGGGCGCCGACCCGAGGGCCAGCGTGACGGGGTCGTCCTTCTGGACCGTGTCGAAGATCTGCATCGCGTAGCGGCTGTCGAGGAGCCCGCTCCCGCTCTCGGGCGAGAGCAGGGCGACGGCGTAGGCGTGGTCGTCGGTCAGGCGCAGGTCCTGGATGGGGTTCTCGGCGCGGAACTCCGTCGTCGCGAGGGTGGTCGTGTCGAAGAGGACGACGTCCTTGCGGGAGCTCGACGGCGTGTAGAGGATCGCCATCCCGTCGCCGCCGAGCATCTTCCCGGCGGGCTCGTCGAGCGCGATGCTCTCCGTCTCGAAGGCCTCGTGCTCGATGAGATCGAGGCGGGACGCGCTCCCGTAGGCGACGAGGGTGCGGTCGCTCGCGCTGTCCACCAGCAGGTCGCTCGGGACGGCGGCGAGCTCGACGAGGTCGATGCTCTCGTTCGTCAGGTCGAGGACGTAGATCTCCTCGCGGCCCGCCACGCTCACGAGGGCGTAGTCGGTGTCGCCGTGGTGCACGAGTTCGACGTCCGAGGGGACCACGACCTGGTCGGGGTCGAGCGTGAGCGGGAAGCTCACCGACACCGTCCAGCTCGCGAGGTCGACCATCGCGACCTCGCTCCGGGAGAGCACGACGGCCTTGGTGCCGTCATCCGTGAAGAGCACGCGCTCCGCCGCGAAGCCGACGGACACGGGGTGCGTGTCACCCGTGACGGTGTCGATGAACACGGCCTCGGTGAGGTTCAGGACGCCGGTGACGTCCACGGTCTCGGCGCTCGTGAGGTCGAGGTACGCGACCGCGAGCGTGCTGTCCGCGTTGAACGCGAAGGCGTTGTACTGGGGCGGGACGTCGGCGGTGGCGACCACGGCGCCGTCGCGGACGAGGTCGAACTCGTAGGCCGTGCTCAGCTTGCCGTCGGGGCAATCCGTCACGAGCACGACGTCCTCGCTGTCGTCGTCACAGACGGGCCAGCTCGCGAAGACGAGGAGCGACTGGCCGTCCGGCGCGGGGAGCACACGGTCGGGGTTGGCGCCGCCGAGGTCGACCGTGGACACGGTGCCGTCGGGGGTCACGCGCGCGAGGGCCTGCGCGTGCGGGAGGCGGACGTAGACGCCGTCGGCGGCGGGGACCACGGAGACGTCCCAGGTGGCGGCGGGGAGCCAGGCTTCCGCGGTGTCGAAGCTGTTGCAGGCAAGGAGGGCGAGCAGGGTCATGGTCGCTCCGGTGGGAGAGGTGGACGTGGACGAGAGGAGGAGAGGCTAGTGCTCGATGCCGGCGTTGAGCTCGAACCCGGTGAGGGTGTCGAGCGCGCCCGCGTCGGGGTCGTAGAAGGAGATGCGCCCGAGCTCGTGTTCCTGGCTGACCCAGGCGGTGGCGGAGCCCGGCAGGACGCCGAGGTAGACGGGCGCGGAGGGGATCCGGACCTCGTCGTAGAGCAGCGAGTCGAAGTGGAGGGTCTCGAGGTACTTCTGGTTGTCCATCACGAAGAAGCCGTAGCGCCCGTCATCGGAGGTGGCGTAGCCGCTGGGCTCGGCGGGGAGGACCATCGGGTTCTGGCGGAAGTCGCCCAGGTCGATGAGCGTCAGCGCCCACTGGTTGTAGAACGGGCTCGTGGTGTCAGCCTCGGGCGCGTTCGTGCGGGTGTGGAACACGAGGAGGCTCCCGCCCGCGGGGTTGGTCCCCACGCTGGAGACGGGCTTCACGAGCGAGCGCTCGGTGACCTCGCCCGTCGCCGGGTCCCACACGCCGAACTTCGCCAGGGCCTGCGCGTTCGTCGTGAGGATGGCGCGATCGCCGGCGTAGAGGAGGGAGCCGTAGGCGTCGGGGAGGTCGATGACGTCGGCGTCCCCGAAGGGGTTCCCGGCGTCGAGGACCCGCAGCTCGCGGGCGCCGCGGCTCACCACCGTGAGGGAGCGACCGTCCGGCGAGAGGTCCATGTCGGTGGGGTTGGCCCCCACCTCGATGGGCTCCACCGCGCGCGTGGCGAGGTCCACCGCGAGGATGCTGTCCGCGCCGAACTGCCGCACGAAGGCGTAGCCGCCATCGGTGGCGAGCTCGACTTCTTCGGCCGGAGGCGCGCTCACGGGGTCGTCCGCGATGTCGATCAGCGTCGGGCGGAGCGTCTCCGCCGTGAGGTCGATCGTCGCCAGCGCAGCGTCACTCACGACCACGGCGAGGTGCCCGTCGTCGCTCCAGCGGACGCCGCGGGGGTTGAAGCCGACGGCCATGGGCACGTGCGTGCGCGTGGGGACGTGGACCAGCGACACCTCGTTGAAGCTCTGGACGCCGCCGGAGCGGCCCGAGCTGTCGCGGTCGGGGTCGTACCAGGCCATCGCCCAGGTGCCGTCGCTCGAGAGGGAGAGCGCGTTGAAGTTGGGGCGCAGGGCCACGGTCTCGACGACCATCGTGTCGGCGTCGATGATCGAGAGGGTGTCGTCGCCCTCGTTCAGCGTCACGGCGAAGGCGTAGTCGCTGGTGGTCTGCACGGCGGTCGGGGTGTCCCCCACGTCCGTCGTCAGGACCGCCAGCGACGGGACCGCGATGCGCGTGACGGTGTTGCGGTCGGGGTTGGCCACGAAGACGTAGGCGTCCGTGCCCGCGGGCGTGAGGCGGAGCGCGTCGCTCTCCTCCTCGGGCGGGGCCGTGTCGCCCGCATCGGCGGTGTCCCACGCCGCGCCGCCACCCTCGTCGGTGAAGCCATTGGCGCCCGTGTCGCCCACGCGCGGCGCTTCGCCGTTGGTCGCGAGGTCGTACGAGGAGCCGGCGCATGCCGTGAGAAGAAGGGGAAGGGGGAGCAGGATGGACCGCACGAGACCTCCGGGAGGATGCCGACCCTAGATGCAGGAAGCGTGCCAACGCACGTCGGTCGCCAAAAAGCTAGCACGGACGGGCCCCTGCGTGCACCCACAGCCCGGTTCGTGACGTTTGCGCGACACGGATGTCGCTCGCGCAGCGCCCCCCACGACATGGCTTGCGGCGCGGCCGCGCGGTAGTCGCCCACCCACTCCCAGGAGCTCTTCCCATGACGTTCGCTACCCTCGGCGTGATCGGCGCCGGCACGATGGGCCACGGAATCGCGCACGTGAGCGCGCTCGCGGGCGCCACGGTCCACCTCTACGACACCGACGCCGCGCGCGTCGAGGCGGGCCTCGCCAAGGTCCGCGCGAACCTCGAGAAGGGCGTGGAGAAGGGCAAGCTCACGGCCGAGGTCCGTGACGCAGCCCTCGCGCGGCTGGTCCCGTGCACCTCGCTCGAGGCCCTCGCGGGCTGCGAGCTCATCGTCGAGGCGGTGCCCGAAAATCTGGTGCTGAAGCAGGACCTCTTCCGCGCGCTCGGCGCCATCGCCCCGCAGGCGATCCTCGCCACGAACACCTCGAGCCTCTCGGTCGCGAAGATCGCCGAGGCCGCGCCGGACGCCTCGCGCGTGATCGGCACCCACTTCTTCAACCCCGTGCACATCATGAAGCTCCTCGAGCTCGTGGTGCACGACGGGACGAGCCCGGACGTCCTCGCCCGCGTGCGCACGTGGGGCGCCGAGCTCGGCAAGGAGTGCATCGTCGTGCGCGACTTCCCCGGCTTCGCGACGAGCCGCCTTGGCGTGTGCATCGGGATGGAGGCCATCCGGATGGTCGAGCAGGGCGTCGCGAGCGCAGAAGACATCGACAAGGCGATGGTGCTCGGCTACGGCTTCCCCGTCGGCCCCCTGCGTCTCTCCGACATGGTGGGCCTCGACGTGCGGATGGCCATCGGCGCGTACCTCGCGCAGGAGCTCGGCAACCCCGCCTTCGAGCCGCCCGCCCTCATGCGGCGGATGGTCGCAGAGGGTCGACTCGGCCAGAAGGCCGGGCGGGGGTTCTACGACTGGTCGACGAAGTAGGGACGCGATTCGCGCGCGCGGGGCCGGGGTCCGACGTGCGTGATCATTTTGCGCTCAAATCTCGGGCGGGCTAGCCGATAGCCACCCTGATGGCTTCCGCCGCGCCCACACCGATCTTCGCGCGTCTCCGTGCCAACGGCGACGTTGCGCTGGCGTTGGGCGTCTTCGGCATCCTCGCCATCCTCATGGTGCCGCTGCCGGCCATCCTGCTCGACATTCTGCTGGCGTTCTCGGTCACGATCTCGCATCTCGTCTTCCGGGTCTCGCTGTACGTCACGAAGCCCGTCGACTTCAGCTCGTTCCCGATCGTCCTGCTCATCACCACGATCTTCCGGCTCTCGTTGAACGTGGCGAGCACGCGGCTCATCCTCCTTCACGGGTCGGAGGGAACCGCCGCGGCGGGGCACGTCATCGAGGCCTTCGGGAACTTCGTCGTCGGTGGGAACTACGTCGTCGGGTTCATCCTCTTCTGCATTCTCCTCGTGATCAACTTCGTGGTCATCACGAAGGGCGCGGGGCGCGTGGCCGAGGTTGCCGCGCGCTTCACCCTCGACGCCATGCCCGGCAAGCAGATGGCGATCGACGCGGAGTTGAACGCCGGACTGATCGACGAGAAGGTCGCCAAGCGTCGTCGCGCCGAGGTCGCCCGTGAGAGCGATTTCTACGCGGCCATGGACGGCGCGAGCAAGTTCATCAAGGGCGACGCGATCGCCGCCATCCTGATCATGATCATCAACATCCTCGCGGGGGTGGTGATCGGGGTCGTGATGAACGGCATGCCGATCGTCGAGTCGATCGCGAACTACACCGTCCTCACGATCGGGGACGGCATCGCCAGCCAGATCCCGGCGCTGATCACCTCTGCGGCGGCGGGTCTGCTCGTCACGCGCGTGCAGGGCACGGAGGATCAGAGCCTCGACTCGCAGTTCGGCGACCAGTTGCTCTCGAATCCGCGCGCCATCGCCGTCCTGGCGGGGCTCGCGGCGTGCTTCGTCCTGGTGCCGGGGCTGCGGGTGCCGTTCTCGGTGATCGCGATCGCCCTCGGTGGCACGGCGTGGGCCATGCGCAAGCAGGAGCCCGTGGTCGCGCCGGTGGGGAAGGGCGGCAAGGCGGGGGCGAAGGCCGGGGGGGCGGCGGGTGCCGCACCGACCGATCGTGGCCCCGCGCCGGAGGCCCCGATCGAGGAGAGTCTGCACGTCGATCCGCTCGTGATCGAGGTCAGTCTCGACCTCGTCTACCTGGTGGACGAGACGCGCGGGGGCGCCCTCGTCGAGAAGGTCGAGAAGATCCGCAGGCAGATCGCCAAGGACCTCGGGGTGCTCATCCCGTCGGTGCGGCTCAGGGACGAGGTCCGGCTCACGGGCGGGCAGTACCGCGTGCTCCTGCGCGGGGAGGCCATCGGGAGTGGGCGCCTCGTCGCGCGGCAGCTTCTCGCGCTGGATCCCGGCACGGCGACGGGCGCGCTCAACGGGACGCCGGGCGTCGACCCGGTCTACGGCCTGAAGGGCTACTGGGTCGGGGAGGGGCTCCGCCTCCGCGCGCAGGGGCAGGGCTACACCGTCGTCGACGCCCTCACCGTCCTCACGACCCACCTGGACGACCTCTTCCGTCGCTACGCGCACGAACTCTTCGGGCGCCAGCAGCTCTCGGACGCGCTCGACCGCATCGGGGCGGCGAACCCGCGCCTCGTCGAGGAGCTCGTGCCGGACCCCCTCCCGCGCGCCGCTGTCCTCCGCGTGTTCCGCAACCTCGTGGTCGAGGGCGTGGGCGTGCGGGACGCCCAGGGCGTCCTCGAGGCGCTCGCCGAGTACGCCCCGCGTACGCGCGACTCCGAGGTCCTCACCGAGTTCGTGCGCGCCCGCATGGCCCGGGCCATCACGGCGCGCTTCGTGGGCGAGGACGGGGTGCTGTACTACGTCGCGCTGGCGCCGGATGCCGAGGACACCGTCGTTCGTGGCCTCCAGGGTGGGGACGGCGGCACGATGCAGCTCGTCATGGAGCCGGAAGCCGCGCGCCGCCTCGTTCGCGCCATGAAGACCGCCGCAGAGCAGTGGACGGGCAACTCGGAGCTCGTGCTCATCGTCCCGCCGCTCGCGCGCGCGCCGGTGCGCCGCCTCATGGAGAAGGAGATGCCGCGCCTCCCGGTCTTGTCCGGCGCGGAGGTCGTCCCGGGGACGCCCCTCCAGAAGGTGGGCGACCTCTCCTTGCAGGAGCCGCGTCGCGGTCGCTGAGTCGTCGGCGACGGTAAAGGCCTGTCACGGCCCGATCGGGAATCTTCTCAAGAAGCCTTCCCTTCGACCGATAGCGCTATAGAACTTCTCACGAGAGGACTCCGTGTACCTGCGTGCCTACCGCACCGACCCCGAGCACCGTCGTGTCGATGGCATGACGCGGGAAGAGGCGTGCGAGCGGTACCAGCGGAAGATCCTCACCCTCGCGCGCCGCGCGGTGGAGCAGGCCGGGCCCGACTGTCCCCTCGAGCCGGAGGATCTCGTCAGCTACGGGTTCATCGGCCTCCTCGAGGCCTTTGACCGCTACGACGTGAGCCACGGCGTGGAGTTCACGAGCTTCGCGAGCTACCGGATCCTCGGCCAGATGCTGGACGCGGTGCGCGCCGCCGGCGGGGTCACCCGTCGCCAGCGGGAGCTCCTGAAGGACCTCGAGAAGGCGAGCAAGCGCGCCTTCGAGGAGTTGGGCCGCGAGCCCACGCACTCGGAGATCGCTGAGGCCATGGGCGTCGACATGGAGACTTACTGGCAGGCACGGGAAATGGTGCAGGACGTCGCGTTCGTCGCCCTCCCTCCGGGCGGCGAGGGCTCGCTCCCCGAGTTGCCCACCCTCCAGGAGGAGCCCCGGGCCATGCGCGTCATGCTGGCGCGGGATGCGCGTGCCGCCTTGCGCGAGGCCATCGCCAAGCTCCCCGACCGCGAGCGCAACGTCATCCTCCTCTACTACGCGCGTGACCTGTCCCTCGCCGAAATCGGCGCGGTCCTCGAGGTCACGCCCTCGCGCGTCTGCCAGATCCTCTCCGATGCGCGCAACCGCCTCCGGAAGGCCCTGGGGCGCGACCTCGACGTCGATCTCTTCTCCGTGGAAGGTGCCGCATGAGTCGCGACCTCTACGCCGCCTACTCGGGAGCCACCGTCGCGTGGCGCCAGCTCGAGACGGTGTCGAACAACATCGCCAACTCCGGTACGGCCGGGTTCCGCGAGGCGCGCCTGAGCTTCCAGCTCGCGCCCGGCGGCGACCCGAACAGCCCGCTGGATTCCGCCTTCGCGCAGGTCGCGGACGTCGGGTACAACCGTCAGGACGGTGCCCTGCTCCAGGACGGCAACGCCCATCACATGGCGCTCCGCGGGGACGGCTTCTTCGCGCTGGAGGACGGGTCCTACACGCGGGACGGCAGCTTCCGCCGCGCGCTCGATGGGACGCTGATCACCGAAGACGGCACCGCCGTGCTCGGGGAAGGTGGCCCGATCCGGCTCGAGCCGCACGAGACCTTCACGGTCGATGCCGACGGTACCATCACGGGCGCCTCCTCCGGGGAGGTCGGGAAGTTCCGGCTCGTCTCCCTCGCGCAGGCCACGCCGCTCGGCGCGAACCGCTGGCAGGGCGTCCCGGGGGCGGCCCCTGAGCTCACGGTGCTCCAGGGCGTGCGGGAGGGCAGCAACGCCGACCCCCTCCGTGGCATGGTCGAGCTCATCGAGGCGAACCGCTACTTCGAAGCACAACAGAAGGCGATGCAGGCCAGCGACGAGATGCAGGCCCGCCTCAACCGCATCCAGGGGGGATGATCCATGCGCGCGCTCTACACCGCTGCCACGGGCATGACGGCCAACCAGATCAAGGTCGAGAACATCGCCAACAACATCTCGAACGCCAACACCACCGGCTTCAAGAAGGTGCGCGAAGGCTTCGAGGACCTCGTCTACCAGCAGCTCGCGGCGCGCGGCGCCAACGGCGACGCGATGCAGGTCGGCAGCGGCACGCGCGTGAGCTCGCTCTCCCGCGACTTCCGCGTCGGGAACACCGTCATCACCTCCTCCCAGAACGACTTCATGGTCGACGGGAACGGGTTCTTCATGGTGGAGACCCCGAACGGGGAGACGCTCTACACGCGTGACGGCCACTTCCGCACGGACGCCGACGGCAACCTCACGACCCAGCAGGGCTACAAGGTCGTCCCTGGAATCCAGGTGCCGGACAACGGCAAGCTGGCGATCTCCTCGGACGGACAGATCTCGGCGGAGATCCCGACCGCGCAGGGCGTCGAGGTCGTGCAGCTCGGCACCATGGAGATCGCCTCCTTCCAGAATCCCGAGGCCCTCGAGGCGGCGGGCGGCAACTTCTACAAGGCGACCACCGCGGCGGGGGACGTGATGCGCACCCAGCCGACGATGGACGGCACCGGTGGTATCCTCCAGTACGCGCTCGAGGGGAGCAACGTCGACGTGGCCGAGGAGCTCGTCACGATGATCACCGCGCAGCGCGGCTACGAGCTCTCCTCGAAGGTGATCCAGGCCGCCGACGAGATGCTCCAGACCGCCGTGAGCCTGCGTCGCTAGCATGATCCTCGCGCTCGCCAGCCTCGCGCTCGCCGCAACGCCTGCCGACGCCATCCGCGCGGCGGTGGCGACGCGTGCGCAGGTGCCGCTGGCGGATGTCGAGGTGGGCCCGCTCGGGCTCCTCCCCGCGGTCGCGTCGCTGGACACCGACTGGGAGGTCCGGTTCCCTGGGGACACCGTCTTCCGCGGGAGCACGGCGGTGCAGTTGACGGGGGGCGGGCGCAGCTACGCGCTTCGTCCCAGCGTCGTCACCTGGCGTGAGGTGCCCGTCGCGGCAGAGAGCGTGCGCGCGGGCGAGCCGGTCGTGCTCGCGACGGCCCGGGTGTCTTCCGACCGGCTCAAGTCCGAGACGCCCGTGTCGGTCGGTGCGTGGCAGGCCCGCGTGGCCATCGCCGCCGGAGAACCCGTGACGACGGCGCGCGTGCGGCCCCTCCCGGACCTCCGGAACGGCGCCGAGGTGCGGGTGCTCGCGGGCGCGGGGGCGCTTCAGGTGCGCGCGCCCGGCAAGTTGATGGAGGACGCCTTCGTGGGCGCCCCCGTCGCGGTCCTCAACCTCGCGACGAAGGTCGTCCAGCGCGGGACCTACCGCGGGAACGGCACCGTCGCGCTGGAGACTCCATGATCCTCGCGCTCCTCTTCGCGTGCGCGACCGTGCCCGTGGCGCCCGCCGAGTCGTCGCCCGCCGGTGGGCTGACCCCCGTCGCGCCCGTCGTCGTCGCGCAGCCCAGCCCCCGTCCGCCGCCGGGCAGCCTCTGGAGCGAGGTCGAGGCCCGCGCCCTGATCGGCATGGATGGCAACGCGCGTCGCGTTGGGGACCTCATCACCGTCCTCATCATCGAGAACGCGGCTACGAACATCGACGCGGACACCAAGTCCGAGCGGAAGAGCGACAACAGTTTCGGCATCGACGCGGCCCTGGGCCTCGACACGAGCATCCTCCGCGCCAACCCGGACATGGGCTCCAGCATCGGGCTCGGCGGGTCGAGCGAGAGCAAGTTCGACGGGAAGGCCCAGACCTCGCGGTCGGGGAGCCTCCGTGCCACGGTCACCTGCCAGGTCGAGGAGGTCCTGCCGAACGGGAACCTCCGGATCCGCGGGACGAAGCAGGTGCGCGTGAGCCGCGAAACCCAGTTCCTCGTGCTGTCGGGGATCGTGCGCCCGCGCGACATCCTCCTCGACAACACCGTTCAATCGAACCTCATCGCCGAGGCCCGCATCGAGTTCACCGGTGCGGGCGTCGTGGCGGACAAGCAGGGGCCCGGCTGGGGCACGCGCGTCGCCGACACGCTCTGGCCCTTCTAGGAGACGCTCGTGGACATCACCGCGCTACTCGCCCTCGCGTGCTCGTTCGGGTTCATTCTCGTGGGCAACGCCCTGGAAGGTGGGCACCTCTCGAGTCTCATCCAGCCGACCGCTGCCCTGATCGTGTTCGGCGGCACGGTGGGCGCCGTCTGGCTCGGCGCGACGCCCGCGGAGGTCAAGGGCACCTTCAAGATGCTCCCCCGCCTGCTGCGTCCCAACACGGCCGACCGGCACAAGCTCCTCGAGGACATCCTCAAGGTGACGACCGTGGTGCGTCGCGACGGCATGCTCGCGGTCGAGAACATCCTCCCGACCATCGGCGACGACATGCTCCGGCGGGGCCTGCAGATGCTGGTGGACGGCAACTCCGGTGACGACGTCCGTCGGGTGCTCGAGCTCGAGACAGACCTGCACGAGCACCACCAGAACGCGGCGGCCAAGCTCTGGGCGGACGGCGGCGGCTACGCCCCCACCGTCGGCATTCTCGGTGCGGTGCTCGGTCTCATCCACGTCATGTCGAACCTCTCGGACCCGAGCAAGCTCGGGGCGGGCATCGCGGTCGCCTTCGTGGCCACGATCTACGGCGTGGGCGCGGCGAACCTGGTGTTCCTCCCGCTCGGCGCGCGTCTGAAGAAGATCGTGGGGATCGAGAGCGAGGACCGCCAGATGATCATGGCGGGCATCGCCGGCATCGTGGCCGGGGCGAACAACCGCCAGATCTCCGAGATGCTCGCGCCGTTCCTCCCGCACGACGTGAAGCACGTGAAGGTCGACAACGGCGACGCCAACAAGCAGGCGGCCTAGTCGATGGGCAAGAAGAAGCACGAAGAACATGAAAATCACGAGCGATGGCTCGTGAGCTACGCGGACTTCATCACGCTGCTCTTCGCGTTCTTCACCGTCCTCTACGCCACGAGCCAGACCGACGCGAAGAAGCTCGAGGCGGTCATCAACGGGATGAACGCTGCCTTCGAGGGCGGCATGCCGCACGCCCTGATGGACGTCATGTCCTTCCAGGACCAGCCGCCTGACATCCCGAGCATCGTCCCGAACCATCTCACTATGGAATCGGCCGACCCGATGATGCAGTCGTTGAAGCGCAACCTGTCCGGTTCGCTCTCCGACCACGTGCTCCAGATGGGCCTGGTGGACCAATCGCTCACCCTGGTGCTGCCCGAGCGTCTGCTCTTCCCGAAGGGGAGCGCGGAGCTGCACCCCTCGTCGTATGCGGTGCTCACGGAGATCGCGCTGGCGCTGAAGGGATTGCCCATCGCGCTCGAGGTCGTCGGGCACGCCGACAGCCTGCCGGTGAACGACCCGACCTTCGTGGACAACTGGGGCCTCGCGTCCGCGCGCGCCGTCGCGGTGGTGCGCTACCTCGAGCGGAAGGACCTGCGTCCGCAGCAGATGGTGGCTTCGACGGGGATCAACCCCGGCGAGAGCCGCGAGGCGCGGTCCATCACCATGCGCGTGCGCGTGGATGCGCCCGCGGCCGGCGCCGAGGTGGCCGAACGACTGGAAGCCGATCAGCGTCGTGAAGCCGTCGGAGCCGCGGAGCGGGCGGGGGCGCAACTCCCGAATCCCGAGGCTCCGCCGCGGGGTCTCGCCCCCGAGAGTCCGCTCCAGCCCGGCACGGGCACCGGCGACGTCGGCACGCACGCTGCGGGCGGCCAGGGTGCCGCGCACGAAGCTTCTGGCGCACACTGAGAATAGTGCTACACTCTGGACTGTGCCGACCGATAGGAGTCTCGTGAGCGTTCTCCTCGCCGCATTCTTGTTCCTCGCGCCGCCGGCGGAAGCTGCGCGCGTGAAGGACGTGGCGGGACTGTTCGGCGTCCGAGACAACCCCCTCGTCGGCTACGGCCTCGTCGTGGGCTTGAACCGCACGGGCGACTCGGCGCAGAACGCTGCGGCCATCCGGGCGCTGGCGAACCGTCTCCAGGGCCTCGGGATGACGATGTCCGACGAGGACATCAAGTCCCGGAACGTTGCCATGGTGATGGTCACGGCGGCGCTCCCCTCGGGCGCGCGTCCGGGAAGCCGTCTCGACCTTCAGGTGAGCAGCGCGGGCGACGCGCGCTCGCTGGAAGGGGGAATCCTCTTGCTCACGCCGCTCTACGCCGCGAACGGCATGGCGGTCGCCTCCGCGCAGGGGGCGGTGATCGTGGGCGGGTACACTATCTCGAGCGGTGGCGACACCACGACGAAGAACCATCCCACCGTGGCGACCATCCCGCGCGGCGCGACGGTCGAGGTCGAGGTGCCCAACGGACTCGACCTCGCGCAGGCCGTGACCCTCGACTGGGTGCTCGAGGACCCCGACTTCACCAACGCCGTCAGCATGGTGAAGGTCGTGAACGAGGCCTTGAAGGGCGAGTACGCGCAGGCGGTCGACTCCGGCACCGTGCGCATCCAGATTCCTGACGCCTACCTCGGGAAACAGGCCGAGCTCGTCGCCACGGTGGAGGCGCTGCCGCTCAAGCTCGACCGTGCCGCCAAGGTGGTGGTGAACGAGCGCACGGGCACCGTGGTCATGGGCGCGGACATCACCGTCAGCCCGGTCGCGATCGCCCATGGGGCCCTGACGATCGAGGTGGACCGCACGACCTCGGTCAGCCAGCCGGGCGCGCTCTCGAGCGGGCAGACCGCGGCGGTCACCAACACGCAGGTGAAGGTCGACGAGAAGGCGGGCCGCATCGAGATGATCGAAGGCGTCACCGTGGGGGATGTCGTCGGGGCGCTCAACAAGATGGGTGTGACCCCGCGGGACCTGATCGTCATTCTCCAGGCCATGCAGGCGGCCGGCGGCCTCCAGGCCCAGATCGAGACCCTCTGATGGCGATGGACCCGCTCACCACCCTCGCGCCGATGGCGCAAGCCGCGCCGGAGCTCCCCAAGCCCGGCACGAACGACAAGGACGCCGCTAAGGCCTTCGAGGCCTACCTCGTCGGGTTCCTGGCCTCGCAGATGCGCAGCAGCGTGAAGGGGGGGCCCTTCAACGAGGGGTCGGCCGCCATGTTCGCGGATCTCTTCGACCAGGAGATCGGCAAGCGCGTCGCGGAGTCGGGCGGGTTCGGGCTCCAGGATGCCGTCGAGCGCGCGCTGGGTGGTGGGGGCGGCGGCGTGGGCCGCGAGGCCACCCTGGCACCCCACGCGATCGCCAACGCGTCGACGCGCAACGCGCGTCCGCATGCGCACGAGGCGGGGTTGCTCGAGCGTGCGGTGGACGCGGTCGAGGGTGTCGTCCAGCACGTCACCAGCGGTTTCGGCACACGCGCGCGGCCGATCGGCGCAGGGTCGGAGGTGCATCCGGGCGTGGACCTCGGCGCGCCCGCCGGCACGTCGATCCGCGCGGTGAAGGACGGGGTCGTCCGCTATGCGGGCGCCCGCGGCGGGTATGGGAACTGCGTCATCATCGACCACGGGGACGGCACGGAGACCCGCTACGCCCACTGCGCCACGGTGGGCGTCGCCGCGGGGGCGCCGGTGCGCGCCGGAGAAGACATCGCCACGGTGGGTTCGACGGGGTTGTCGACCGGACCGCACCTTCATTTCGAATTGCGCGTGAAGGGAGTCGCTGTCGATCCCAGCGCGCTCCTCCAGGGAGGTTCAGGGCCGCTCGCGCGCTAGAAAAAGATTCGTCGTGTTCGCCAGGTGTGGCGATCCCCTCATCCCCCCGCAGCGTGCCGCGTTTTCTCGTGCGCCTGCGTGCGCCTGCGTGCGCCTGCGCGCGCGTTCGTGCGCGAACCATGCTTGGCAAGGTTGCTTCCTCCCGGTAGGCTGGGATCCGTGGACGTGCATGCACGGACACCTCCCCCGGCTCAAGTCCATCCCCGTCCCTGCGGCGGGAATGAACCGGAGGAGGAGAGATCAAAAAGAATCTGCTTCTCCTCCTAAACCTACGCCCCCACCAACCGATAGATGGTGTGGGCGGGCACCGCCCCGAGGAACTGCGTGAAGGTCACCAACTCCAGCTCCCCCATCCTCCTCCGTCCGACCAGCACGTCGGCCGCTCGTCCCGCTTCGGAAGGTCGCTCCCAGGGCGGCTCCTCCTCCGTGGGCCGCGTGGGCGCCGAACTGTCCGGTACGGGCCGCATGGTGTCCGAGACGCGGGAAACCGCGCGCGCGGAGGGTCGCTTCGGCGGCATCCGTCCGGACGTCGTCGCGGGCATCAAGAAGGAAATGGCCGAAGGCCGTTTCGGGGGTTCTGCCGACGTGGAGCGCGCCATCGACGCGCTCTTGATGGAACTGTGAGGTTGCATGGCGCGTGAAGGGTTCGAACGCTGGTTGGCCATCGCGGAGGCGCAATTGGACGCGGCACGTCGGGTAGACCCCGCCGCGCTGTCCATGGCGACCGAAGCGCGTCGGTCCATCCAGGAAGAACTCTACCGCACCAACCTTCAGGCCCTGTCGGCAGAAGAGCGGGAGCATGCGTCGGGCGTCGCCCAGCGCATCCGGTCGATCGATCTACGCATTCAAGCGTGTGGTGCCCATGTCCTCGCGGCAATCGCGTCGGTAGCCCCCGACGCGCGACCCGCGACGTACGGACGTCGAGGTCAGCTGCGCGGGGTGTAGAGTGGGTCTCCTGAACACCATCGGTATCGGTCGACGCGCTATCGGCGCGGCGGCGGCCGGCATCGATGTGACGTCCCAGAACGTCTCCAATGCGAACACCGTCGGCTATTCCCGTCGGCGCGTGCTCCAGGAGACGATGGACCCCGTCCAGCGGCGGGGGGTCTTCGTCGGCCAGGGCGTCGACGTCGTCGGCATCACCCGTGCGTCGGACCGGATCCTCGGCGCGCGTCTCGTCGCGAGCGCAGGCTCCCACGCGCAGAGCACCGCCGCCGAGGAGACCCTCCGCACGGCAGAGACGGCGTTCTCGGAATCCAACGCCACGGGCCTCTCCGAGGCGCTGAGCAAGTTCTACGACACGCTCTCGTCCATCACCGCGGACCCGAGCGACATCTCGCGCCGCACCGGGGCAGTCGATGCGGCCGAGGTCTTCGCGGGCGTGCTCTCGCGGACGGCCCGCGAGCTCGACCGTCAGGTCGAAGGCGTGGACACGACGCTGAACGACATGACCGCCAGCCTCAACGGCACCCTTCGCGAGATCGCCTCGCTGAACAAGGCGATCGGTCGTCAGGGGGCGTCGACGGGGCCGGGGGACCTGCTCGATCGCCGTGACCAACTCGTCTACTCGCTCGGGGAGACCATCGGCGCGACGGTGGACCTCCAGGAAGACGGCTCTGCGACGGTCTTCATCGGCAACCAGGCCGTCGTGAGCGGCAACGAGGCGCGGACGGTTTCGATCGCGGAAGACGCTGCGGGGGACGCCCAGGTCTACGTGTCCGCCGGCACCGGCGCGATCCGCGTGACCGACAGCGTCTCGGGAACGGTGGGCGGCCGCCTCGAGGCGCGCGGGCGGATCGTCGGATGGTTGAACGACCTCAACGACCTCGCCGACACCTTCGGCACGATGTTCAATGCCCAGCACGCCGCCGGCTTCGACGCGAACGGCGCGGCGGGCGGCGCGGTGTTCACCTGGTCCGCCACCGACCCCGCGGCCTCGTTCGCGGTGGACAGCGCCATCGCTGCGGACTCCCGGCTCCTCGCCGTGGCGGGCGCCTCGCCGACCACCGTCGGCGACACGACGAACCTCGTCGCCTTGATCGACACCGAGGACGCCGCAGTCTTCGGGACGGGGACCACCGCGGCCGCGGAGATCTCCCGCGTCGTGTCGGACGTCGGCGCCTCCGTGGTCACCGCCTCGAGTGACGCCGTGAGCTACGGCGCGCAGCTCGACGACCTCACCGCCATGCGCGACAGCGTCTCGAAGGTCGACTCGGACGAGGAGGCCATTCGCCTCGTCGAGTACCAGGCCGCCTACCGGGCAGCCTCGCGGGTCCTCCAGGTCGGCGACGAACTCCTCCAGACCTTGATGCAGCTGGGAGCGTGACGCCATGATCCGTACCCCTCGTACCGGAACCAGCGACCTCTTCCTCCACCAGGTGGACCGTTCCGCTGCCCGCGTGCGCCGCGCGGAGGAGCAGGCCGTCACCGGCATGAAGGTCAATCGCGCCTCGGACGCGCCGACCGTCATCCGCGAGGTGCACGCGGTGTCCGCGGGGAGCGCGGACCAGGCGGTCTACAAGGACAACGCCGGCTCGGCGGGGATGCTGCACAGCACGATGGACTCGTCGCTGGAACGCGCGCAGGACATCGTGGTGCGCCTGCGTGAGCTCGCGGTGCAGATGTCGAGCGACGCGGTCGACGCGGACGGACGCGCTGCGGCGGCGGTCGAGGTGCGCAGCCTCCAGGCGAGCATGCTCGACACGGCGAACGCGCAGGTGGGCGGGCGCTACGTCTTCGCGGGTGCCGTCTACGACGCGCCTGCCTTCGACAGCGCCTTCGCCTACCAGGGCGACGCCAACGAGCCGGAGACGCGCGTCGGGCAGGACCGCTGGGTGCGCACGGGGCTCGACGGCCAGCAGGTCTTCCAGGGCTCCACCGACATCTTCGCGACGATCGAGAACCTCGCGGTCGCGCTCGAGACGAACAGTGTCGCGGCGACCCGGGCCTCGCTCCCCGACCTCGAAGCGGGCACGCGACAGCTCTCGCAGTGGCGGAGCGTCGTCGGGAGCGAGCAGGCGACGGCGGAAGACGCGGCGGTGGTGGCTGAATCGCTGGACCAGCTCTTCTCGGACCGCCTCTCGGCGCTCGTCCAGGCCGACCCTGTGGCGGCCTACACCGAGCTGGGCGAGGCGCAGAACGCCTACACGACGACCCTCCAGGTCATCGCCTCCACCCGTACGGACAACCTCTTCGACATGCTGCGCTGAGGCGGGGTGTGTCGAGCCACGGGGACGCGGGGGAGGTGAACGCGGTCCAACCCGTCATCGCCGCGCCCCTCGAGCGGCCGATCTCCGCGACCCCTCCGCTCTCGGCGGGGCTCGGGCTCCTGGCGGTGCTCGCGGCGCTCTGGGGTCTGCGGCACTGGCACGCGGAGCCCCATGTCCGTGCCCTCGCGCTCATCGGAATCGT
>JACCEC013278155.1_pt1 | contig 18214 bp, 17 predicted proteins | sample 7450121 | NCBI WGS metagenome assembly JACCEC01 (sample SAMN15323455, study PRJNA562643) | freshwater metagenome | isolation source: river surface water | place: USA:Blue River Watershed | collected 2017-08-18 | reverse complement strand
GGGTTGTTGATTTCGGTGGCTGACACCGCGATATCTGAAGTTGAGGCCGCGCTGCGCGCGGCCTCAACTGAATACACTGTCATTGGGGAGATTGTTGAGCCCAATACACTCTCAGAAGGGAAGTTGCTGGCGGTAATCTAGTTGGTTTGATCGTTGAATAATTTCTCAATGGATTTCATGGTCAAATAATATTTATTGTCGTGAAGTAATTTGAATCCAAATCGTTGATAGAATTCCGCTGCTTTTTCATTCAACGCTTCAACGACAACGGCTGTAGAAGCAGTGAACATAGCGATTTTGTACGACTGCGAGAGCGCATCCAACAACATCCACCGTCCCAAACCTTGGTTTTGCATGGTTTTATCGACAGCGAGTTTGCCAAGAAGTGTTGTGGGTATGTGGTCGAAGACCATCTTGAAAGGGAAGGTGTCGGGTTTGATTTCGTTTTTTATTAATGAATAATTGGAAAGGGTGTAATAGGCTTTAACCTGAAGATCTTCTTTTGCATGAACATAACATGTATTGAGCATTTTTCGCCTATTTTGCATGGCGAATAACTTCAAGTAACGCGTAAGCGATTCCTCCCCACAGTCGAATTGATCTCGCAAGTGGTTTTTGTTAAGAATCTCCATCCTTAAAATTTTTTTGATTGATACTCTTTCCAAGCGGCTTTCAAATACTCATTGGGCTCTGGCGGATTCTCCAATGCGTCAATAAATCTCTTTTGGGCTTCAGCGGTTAAAACCAAGTGCTGTTGCTGACTCAACACGGCAACGGCCTTTTCTTGGGCGGCTTGTAAAACGAAATCTGTGAGTGTTTTGAAACCCGATGCCGCGGCAGCTTGCTCAAACAATTGCTTCTGCTGTTGCGTTAGGCGAGCATCAAAACGGGCTTTTTCATTTCTTTCCGACATACTTGCAAATGTACGGAGAATCTCCGTACGTAAATACCTCATTTCTTCTATTTTCCTCATCTTCAAATCAATTTCTCATACAAAAAAAAACATCGCCAAGGGAAACCCAAGGCGATGTTCTGAAGTTAATCGGTTAAGTTATTATGCTCTGTACAAAACAGATTTGGTGGCATCCATGATCTTTTTCACGCTAGGCAAGAAGGCCTCCACAAAAGTGGGTGCGTAAGGCAATGGTGTGTCTTGGGTGGTAACGCGGTGGATGGGGGCATCCAAGTAATCGAAGGCCCTGCGCTGTACCATGTGACTAATTTCTGAGCTGATGCTCGCCAAAGGCCAAGCTTCCTCAACGATCACCAAACGATTGGTTTTCTTCACGCTTTCGATGATGGTATCGTAGTCGATCGGACGTACCGTGCGCAAATCGATCAATTCGGCGTTGATGCCCTCTTTGGCCAATTCGGCAACCGCATCGTGACAACGAAGCATCATTTTACCGAAGCTCACGATGGTGACATCGGTGCCGGGGGTAACCACATCGGCCTTGCCGATGGGAATCAAATATTCTTCTGAAGGCACCATGCCTTTGAAACCGTACATCTGCTCACTCTCCATGAAAACCACGGGGTTGTTGTCGCGGATGGCACTTTTCAATAATCCTTTGGCATCGGCGGGGTTGCTAGGAACCACCACTTTCAGGCCTGGGGTGTTGGCGTACCAGTTCTCGAATGCTTGAGAGTGCTGTTGTGCCAATTGGCCTGCGCTACCGGTTGGACCGCGGAATACGATCGGACAGGTATATTGTCCGTTACTCATGGAGTTGATTTTCGCGGCAGAGTTGATGACTTGGTCGATGGCCACCAACGAAAAGTTGAAGGTCATGAATTCGCAGATCGGACGCAAACCGTTCATGGCTGCACCCACGGCGATACCGGCAAAACCCAGCTCGGCGATGGGGGTATCGATCACACGTTTTTCCCCAAATTCTGCCAACATTCCTTGGCTTACTTTGTAGGCACCGTTGTATTCTGCAACTTCTTCACCCAACAAAAACACGCTCTCGTCAAGGCGCATTTCTTCTTGCATGGCTTCGCGCAAGGCTTCTCTGAAGGCGATTTCTCTCATGATTTTCTAATAAAAGGACCACAAAATTACGGGTTTTCGTTGGAAAGTACATTTGATTTTCAATTGGCTCTAGGGAATTTCGCGCTGAACCCATAAATTCGTCTGTATATCCTCAACAATATGAAAAATAACTACACGCAAAAATTGAGTTTGGCGTTCACTTTGGTGGCGTTGTTCTTGGCATCTTGTGGTTCGAATGCCACATTTTCAAAGCGTTACCACAACCGTGGTTTCAATATAGCATGGGGTGGCGGAGCAGATGCATCGCCCAGTAAACCCGCACCGAAAAAGACGAAATCCCCTGTTGCTGCTAATGAAACTGTTGCTGCGCAGGAATTGCAAGTCGCTGAATCATCGCAATCAAATTTCACTGCACCTCTGTCGCCCGTTACCGGTGCCTCATCGACAAATATTGCCGTTGTTCCGAACCATATCATTTATGTTCAACCTGTAGCTCATGCTGCGAAAACCAGTCAGATCGCCAAGGCCACGTTGACCTCGATCAGCCATCGCAATGCAGACGCCAAAGTGATGACACAGTCTAAGGCAGTGTTGAAAAAGCAGAAAAAAGCAGCGGCTTCCGGACCTGGAAAGAGTCAGATTGTGGCCTTGATTCTCTGTATTTTGGTTGGGCCGCTAGGCATCCATCGCTTTTATTTGGGGTATCCCCTTGAAGGTGTGTTGATGCTGCTAACTGTCGGAGGATGCGGTATTTGGTGGATCATCGACCTCATTCGCATCGTTACTGGCGATTTGCAACCCTTTGATGGTGAGTATACTGAAACCTTATAAGGGGCTCATCCGACGGTTATTGTTGGTCGGATATTTATTGGTACCCTTGGTGCTGTGGGTGTTGCCGGCTAATTTCTTTGATGAGGGCGAAGTCGTTTGCCTCAGTCGGATTGTCTTTGATGTGGAATGCTATGCTTGCGGACTTACCCGTGCGGTGCAACATGCCATGCATTTGGAGTTTGCGCAGGCCTTTGCTTTTAACCGATTGGTGGTGATTGTATTGCCGTTGCTGTTGGCGATTTGGGTGAAAGATGTACGTCGCCTTTACCGGTTGGTGCGCAGCGAAAAAATCGCGACAGGGGCCTAGTTCAACCTTCTGCTCAGCACCCCATCGATCAGGGAAAATAAGGGTCTCGGTCCGAGGGTACGCCAAGCCACTTCATCGAGCTCACCGCCGAAATTTACATAATAATCGATGCGTTCGCGACGGAATTCATCGACCACGTGGGTGCGGAAATTGAGCATCGCAATCCATCCATCTTCCACATCTTGGAACCACTCTTCGTAGTAAGCATCGTCTGAGGCGTGAAAGTTGAGCACGTTTTCACCGATCAAAATGAATTTGTTGATGCCCTCTTGCATGAGAATTTCGAGGACTTCCCGCTTGAGTTGCATGATGTCGTTGTACAGCGCATCGTTCCATTCGCCCATCATTTCGATGATTGCGAACCCTTCTTGGTAGTCGGCAAACAGGATTTTGATGTACAGGGTATTCGACCCAAAATGGTCCCACTGTGGGTGTATGTAATAGTTGTACACGGTTTTATCGAAGTAGAACTCGTTGTATTCGCGGTTGAAAAATGGCGATCGCTCGTCGGCCGCGGCAGAGTAGAGGTTGATCCAAGCGAAATGGGGTTCGAGGTCGTGCACGGCGCAAAGATAGCGAGGTCTGTTTGTTTAATTCTTACCTTCGCGATGCGATGCGGGCTGCTTTTGTAAAAAATTTGTTGTGGTTACAGCTATTGAATTGGCTGGTAAAGCCGCTGTGGATTTTATGGATTGAGCGGGAGATTCAGTTGCGCATGGGCGATGGCTGGTATGGGGTTTACAGTTTGCATTTCAATTTGGTGCTGCTGTTTGCGGTGCTGTTGGATGCGGGTTTGAATAGCTATGTTTCTAGGGAAATTGCGGCTCACGGACGGTTATTGCACCCCAAAAGGATGTTCTTTTTGCGGTTGGGACTGGGGTTGGTGTATGTGGTTTTGGTGTTGTTGGTGGCGCGCGTGCAGAACGGGATTGAGGCGGAGTTTTTGTTATTTGCGTTGATCAACCAGATATTGGCATCGGTGGTGTTGATGTTGCGGTCGGTGTTGCAGGGCAAGCAGCGGTTTGTGTCAGACAGTTGGTTGAGCGTGATTGATCGGTTGGTGGCGTTGGCGATATGCACGTGGATGTTGAAGTCGTTCACCGTGGCGATGTTTGCGAGCGAGGGCGGGGTGTTGAATTTTCAGGTCGCCCAGTTTTTCGGCTATGCCACGGCGTTGGTCGTTGGATTGGTTCTGGTGTTTTGGAAGGGGAAGGGTGCTATGGAAGGGGCTTCTGATGGGGCGGTAGCATCACAAAAGACATTGGGCGATTGGGGCAAGGAAGTGGTTTGGTTTGGGGTGATGGCCTTGGCGATGAGTTTGTTTACGCGGATCGATGTGCAGATGATACAGCGATATGCGGGGTCGGTTGCGCAGCAGGGTTACGAGGAAATTGGTTTGTACGCGAAGGGGTATCGGTTGTTGGATGCGGCTTTGATTTTTAGTACGTTGTTGAGTACGCAGTTATTGCCATTGTTGAGCAAGCGGATTGCGGCCGGGGAAGACAGTAGGCCCATCATGGATATCGGATTTCGGTTGGTATTCATGGTTTCAGTGGGGGTGGCGAGTGCAGCTTGGTTTTATGGCGATTTTTTGATGAATTGGTTGTATCACGGACAGAAGGAATTGGGTTCGGTGACCAAGGCGGGTGGGGTAGAGGTACTCCGTACGATGGTGTATTCTCCGCAGATTTTGCAGGTGTCGATGATCTTTAAGGTGTTGATGTTGGCGTTTGTTCCGATGTCGCTGGTGCATGTCTTTGGGACGTATGTCACGGCGGCGGGTCAGATGCGCTGGTTGGCAAAATTGGCCTTGGTGTGTGTGGTGATCAACGTGGCCTTTAATTATTCTGAGATTCCTAAGGTAGGCGCATTGGCCGCCGCCGTGGGATGTCTGCTTACCCAGTGGGTGTTTGCGCTAACCTGTGTGGTCAAAACCCATCGTTTGGGCGGCTATGTGTGGCATTGGAAACAGGCCGATGGCTTGTTCATCACGCTGGTGGGCGGTGTATTGTCGTTCGGTTTCATGAAAACCGGCATTGGCGTCGACGGGTTCGCAGGATTGGTTTGGGCCGGATTGGCTTACGCCGTTGCCGTGGGCGGATACTTGTTCCATGGGGAGTTGTTGGGGTTTGTGTCGAAAAAATAATGTCACGTGTGACGCAGGTCACGGAAATATTCAGGTAAATTATTTCATCTTGCAAGTGTTGGAATTAATCGAAGCAAAAAGCCATGAAAAATCATCATCAAATTGTTATTGTGGGCGGCGGTAACGCCGGTATTTCGGTGGCATCGCAGCTACTGCGTAAGAACAAGTCGCTGGACATCGCCATAGTGGATCCGAGCGATAAGCACTACTATCAGCCCGCGTGGACATTGGTGGGGTCCGGAATTTTTAACATCAAAGATACCGAGCGCACAGAAGCTTCGGTAATGCCCAAAGGGGTGACGTGGGTGAAATGGCGCGTGGCTGGGTTTGATCCCGAAGGCAATAAACTATTGCTGGAAGGGGGTGAAACCTTGGGTTATGATTATTTGGTGGTGGCACCGGGTATTCAATTGAACTGGCATGAGATTGCCGGACTCAAGGAAACCCTTGGAAAGAATGGTGTTTGCAGCAATTATAGTTTTGAAACGGCGCCGTATACGTTTGAGTGTATCAAAGCATTCAAAGGCGGCAATGCCATTTTTCATAATCCGCATACGCCGGTAAAATGCGGCGGGGCACCCCACAAAATCATGTACATGGCCACCGATTATTTCCGGAAGCATGGTTTGTTGGATAAAGTAAATGTGGCCTATTGGAGTGGCGGCGGAAAATTGTTTGCCGTGCCGAAATATGAAAAAACCCTGCTCGATGTGGTCCAACGCGGAAATATCAACCTCAATTTTAACGTGAAACTCACAGCCATTGATGGTGATAAAAAAGTGGCCACGTTTGTGGGTATCGGCGCTGATAACAAAGACCAAGTAACAGAAGTTCCGTTCGATATGATTCATGTAACACCCCCGCAAAGCGCTCCCGATTTTGTGAGTAAAAGTCCGTTGGCCAACGCCGCGGGTTGGGTAGAAGTTGACCAGTATACTTTGCAACATCCGCGATTTGCCAATGTATTTACTTTGGGTGATGGCGCGGGTTTGCCCACTTCAAAAACCGGTGCGGCCATCCGCAAACAAGCCCCTGTGTTGGTGGCAAATTTGTTGAGCTTCATGACGGGTAAACCGTTAACAGCCAAGTACAATGGCTATTCAAGCTGTCCGATCGTCACCGGCTACGGTAAATTGGTGATGGCGGAATTCGATTATACAAATACGCCTACGGAGACTTTTCCGTTCGATCAAAGCAAAGAGCGCTGGAGCATGTTTGCCCTGAAGCGGTATTTGCTACCTTGGTTGTATTGGAATCAAATCCTTCCTGGAAAAATGTAATTGTTAGACAGTTGCTGTGGGCAGCTGCATTCTTGGTTGCGGCCGCTGCTTAACAGCAAGGTTCGGCGTAGAGCGGAAAGCCCTTCATCAAATCCATGACGCGGATTTTGACTTGCTCAAGCACTTCGGCATCATTGTGACGGGTTAGCGCTGTGTCGATTAGCTCGGCAATCAAAGGCATGTGATCTGCTTTGAGTCCGCGAGAAGTGATTGCGGGCGTGCCGAGGCGGATGCCTGAGGTAACGAACGGACTTCTGGTCTCGAAGGGAACGGCGTTTTTGTTGATGGTGATGTGGCATTTGACCAGGGTGTCCTCCGCGATTTTCCCGGTGAGGGTATCGCTTTTGGTTCTCAGGTCGATCAGCATCATGTGGTTCTCTGTACCCCCTGAAATCACGGAATATCCTTTGTCTACCATGGCTTTTGCCAGTGCTTGGGCATTGCTCATGACTTGTTTGCAATAGTCGGCAAATTCATCGGTGAGGGCTTCACCGAAGGCCACGGCTTTGGCGGCGATGACGTGTTCTAACGGTCCGCCCTGAGTGCCCGGGAAAACGGCACCATCGAGGATGGCACTCATCATTTTGATATCGCCTTTGGGCGTGGTCAAACCCCAAGGATTGGGGAAATCGGTACCCATCATGATCACACCGCCCCTGGGTCCACGCAGTGTTTTGTGGGTGGTGGAGGTAACGATATGACAGTGGGGAATGGGGTTATTGAGGAATCCCTTGGCGATAAGGCCTGAGGGGTGGGAAATATCGGCCAGCAACAGGGCGCCTACTTCGTCGGCAATGGCGCGAAGGCGGGCATAATCCCAGTCGCGACTATAACTGCTGGCACCACAGATGATGAGTTTGGGTTGTTCTTTTTTAGCGATTTCGGCTACGTTGTCCCAGTCGATCAGTCCGGTTTCTTTGGATACCCCGTAAAAGCTGGGGGTATAGAGTTTGCCGGAAAAATTGACGGCGCTTCCATGGGTAAGGTGTCCGCCATGACTCAAATCAAATCCCAAGATTTTATCGCCCGGTTTGAGTACGCCCAGCATCACAGCGGCATTGGCTTGCGCACCGGAGTGGGGTTGTACGTTGGCCCAGGCACAACCGAAAAGTTGTTTGAGTCGGTCGATGGCCAGCTGCTCTACTTGGTCAACCAGTTCACAACCGCCGTAATAGCGCTTGCCGGGGAGTCCTTCGGCATATTTGTTTGTAAGCACCGATCCCATGGCTTCCATGACTTGCTGACTGACAAAATTCTCACTGGCAATGAGTTCGATGCCGTGTTGTTGTCGCTCAAGCTCGAGCTGAATGAGATTGAAGATTTGAACGTCGCGCTGCATGGTTTTACAAAGGTACAATCAATGTTTGGGGCGACGCAATCTTTGGCAAAAAATACAACACCGTTCATATGATTTGCAATTTTTACAACCGCGTAACGGGGTTTCCGATGAAATTGTTGAAATTCGCCCTACAAACTCATGAATTTGAACAAGCATTTCTTAAAACAGGCGGGATTATTTCTGCTTTTTGTGATTGGTTTTTGGTTTATCACGATGTGGTATTTGGCACCTCCGTCTGAGGGTATGGTCTTGAAGCAGGGCGATATGCAGCAGGTACGGTTGATGCGCTATGCCGCCGAGCAGGTAAAGGAGAGCACGGGCACGTTGCCGCAGTGGAACGATCGTTTGTTTTCGGGGATGCCGGGCAGTTTGATTACCGGTATTGAGCAGGGCAGTTTGCTATTGAAATACAAGGTGGTTGAATTGTTTGGCTTGGTAAAATCGCCATTCAATTTCTTGTTTGTGGCGATGTTGAGCATGTTTGTGTTGTTGCTTTCGGTGAAAGTTGATCGCTGGTTGGCAGCGGCGGGTGCCATTGGTTATGCGTTCATGACGTTCAGTATATCGAGTTATGAGGCCGGACATATTACCAAGGTTTTGGCGATGGGTGCCATGCCGGGTGTTATTGGTGGTTTGGCGTTGTTGAGTCAGCGCAGATATTTGTTGGGAGCGGCGGTTACGGCCCTGTTCTTCGGCATGGTGGTGAACTATTTCCACTATCAGATTGCCTATTACGCGGGCATCATGGTGGGTTTATACTTCTTGGTGGAGTTGGTTTCTGCGTTGCGCGCGAAAGATTTCAAGCATTTGTTGCTGTCGTCGGGCATTGCCGCTTTGGCGATGGGATTGGCGGTGTTAACCTGCGTAGGCAAGTTGGCCGATACCAATGATTATGCGAAGGCCACGATGCGCGGTGGTTCTGCGGTGGCTGATGCTACGGCAACCAAAGGGGCGCAGGTGGGCAAGAAGGGTTTGGACATGGATTATGCGTTTTCTTGGAGTTATGGCATCGATGAGACGTTTACGTTGTTGGTACCAGGATTCAAGGGCGGTAGTTCTAACGAGCCGGTGAGCGATGTGGATTTTGGCGATACGCGTTTGCCCTTATACTTTGGTGATTTGCAGTTTACCAGCGGTCCGGTTTACTTGGGAGCAACCATGGTATTCTTGTTTGTGTTTGGGTTGATGTTGGCCTTTGTTTGGAAGAAAGACAAGCCCGAAAATGCCGATGCGCAGTTGAATTTTAACTGGGCGTTGTTTGGATTGGTGACGTTTTTGGTGTCGGTGATGTTGGGATGGGGAAGACACTTCTTCATCAACGAATTCTTGTTCAACAACTTGCCGTATTATAATAAGTTCCGTACCCCGATGATGGCGTTGGTTATTGCCCAGGTGGTGGTGCCGATGATTGGTTTGTTGGGATTGTATCGCTTCATCGTGTTGGTGCAGGGTGATGGTTTGAGTGAATTGGCACAGAAAAAAGTATTCAAAAACACCTTGATTTTGGCTGGTGTAATGATTGGTGCGGTGGTTTTGTTGACCATGGCCACTGACTTTGCTTCTCCTGAAACGGACAAGCGCATCGCGGAACAAGGCGGCATGGAAACCGTGAACAAAATCAAAGATTTGCGCAGCAAGTTGGTGTGGGATGACATTTTCCGCAGCATCATGTTCATCGTGGCTTTGGTGGGTTTGGTTTATGTAGTGCTCAAAAAGCAGGCGAGCACGCTCGTGGCCGGTTTGGTGTTGATTGTATTGGTGGGTTTTGACATGATGGGTGTGAGCAAGCGCTATTTGACCGATGACAACTGGGAAGACAAAGAAACCGAAGAAGCGATTTTGCCTTCGGTGATCGATAATCAGATTATCGCGAACAACAAAGACGGCAAGCGTGTGATTGATTACCGCGGTGGTATCAATGGGGCGTTCAACGACAACCGGGCGGGTGCATTCCACCGCAACGTGGGTGGTTACCATCCTGCTAAAATGAGTCGTTACCAAGATGTAATGTCGTACTGTATTGGTTCTGCCGGACCAACGGGCTCAGGTGATTTGATGAATAACCATGCGTTGGATATGTTGAACTGTGGATTCATCATGGGCATTTCTCAGGACGGTAAGTCGGAGATTGTTGTGCCTAGGATGACGGCTTTGGGACATGCTTGGTTTGTGGATTCTGTGGATGAGGCGGCTACGGCGAAGGATGCGTTGAATTTGATCAACGGGTTGAACTTGCGCAAGCATGCGGTGATTGAGGGGGCGGATTACAAGGCGGGAGCGGCAACGGGATTTGCTTTGGGTGCCCGCAATTTTGCCACAGATTCATCTTCTAAGGTAACGCGGTTGTTTTACAGCAACGACAGTATTGCTTATGTGAGCAACAATGCACAGGCAGGTTTGGCGGTGTTTAGTGAAATTTACTACAACGAGAAGAACGGTGCTTGGAAGGCCTATATTGATGGCAAGGAAGCCAAAGCGTTGCGCGTGAATTATGTGTTGCGTGGATTGGAAATTCCTGCCGGAAACCATGCGGTTACTTGGGTTTACCAACCTGCAGATCGCAGCACCATGGTGAACATCGAATGGGCTTCATCGGCATTGATCTTGTTGTTGGTGGGCGGTAGTTTGGTGCAGTTGGTGATGAAGAAGGACGAGTCTGAGGGGTAATCAACAACCATTTTGCAAAGGCATCCACTGATATCGATCATCACCATCCATTACAATCATGGGGTGGGGTTGAAGCGCACGGTGGATTCTATTTTGGCCCAAACGAAGCGCCAGGAGATTGAGTGGATTGTGATTGATGGCGGTAGCACGGATGGGTCTGTTGACTATTTGAAGGGACTGGGAAATCAGATCGATATCTTGGTTTCTGAAAAGGATGCGGGCATCTATGACGCCATGAACAAGGGCTTGCACTTATCGAATGGGGAGTATGTTTGGTTTGTGAATGCGGGCGATGCTTTGCATGACGAAGGGGTGGTGGCATCGGTGTTAACAGGTATCAAAGGGTTTGAGGCATCGCATGAGGGTATTTTGCCGGATGTGATTTTTGGAGATACGATGTTCATTGATTCGGAAGGACAGTCACTGGGCTTAATTTCTCAATTGAAGCCGCAGCCATTTCCGAAGAAGTTGAATGGAAATAGCTTTCGGTTTGGCATGAATGTATGTCACCAAAGTGTGTTGGTGCGTTGGAGCATAGCAGGTGATTACGACGTGCAATATCGGTTGGCGGCGGATGTAGATTGGATGATTTCGGCTTTGAAGTCGATGCGATATCCTTCCTTGCGCATAGACGGGGTATTGAGTGATTTTGAGACGGGTGGCAGCAGTTATCAGCACACGCAAAAGGCCTGGAAAGAGCGTTATGCGGTGTTGAGCAAACACTACGGAACCTTGCCCAATTTGATGGCCCACGGATGGATTTTGTTCAGGCGGTTGTTGTTTAAATTGCATTTGTTGGGAAAGCGGAAAAGTTGACCGTAACCCATTTAATATAAATAGAATAGAGTAGGTATGAGTAATACATCGAGGGTAGATAAAGCGTTGTTTGAGGCGGAGCATTATTTGGGTAAGCCGGCAGATACCGATGATTTGTTGGTGCAACGCAGAATTGCGCTGGTGGAGGCGTATCCTGGATTTTTATCACAAGAACTCAACCTGGTAGAAATCGGTTGTGGGAATGGGAATACAGCCGTGCCGATGGCCAAGCACTTTAAATCTGTGATGGGTTTGGAGTATGCATCGGTGCATGCCCAGGAATTTGAGGCGTTGCGCGAATCGCATGGCGCTGAGAATGCGTCGTTTGGGGTGTGGGACATTATGGCAAAGCCCTACGAGCCGGCGGCGGATCGGTTGATTAGCTTTGAGGTGATTGAGCATTTGCCATCGGATGATGGGGTTGCGAATTACGCCAAGAGCTTGAAGGTGGGGGGTATCGCTGCGATATCGGTGCCGAACAAATGGTGGATTTTCGAAACGCACGGGGCCAAATTGCCTTTGTTGCCTTGGAACCGGGTGCCATTTTTCAGTTGGTTACCACGGCCCTTGCACGAGCGTTGGGCGCATGCCAGAATTTACACCAAAGGCAGAATCTGCGGCTTGTTGGAGCAGCATGGCTTTGAAATTGAAAAGGTGGAATACATCATGGCACCAATGGATGTAATCAAATGGAAACCCTTGAAGAATTTCTTACGTACGTGGGTTTTTAACAGCGATACAACGAAGATTCCCTTCAAATCGGTGAGCATTTTGGTATTTTGCAAACGCGTGCGGTAATTGCAACTTATTGCATTGTAGGCAAGCATCATAGGAAAGAATAACTTTGAATCAACATTAAACTAAACGAACTATCACATGAAAAAATCAATCATATTCATTTTGGGTTTGACCATTGGCTCACAGGCTTTTGGACAGAAGCAGCCCGACAAACATTGGTATCACGCGGCGCCCACCAAGAAAAACATGGGCATTTCATTGGACAAGGCATATGCCAGTGAAGCAGCAAAATTGCCTTCAAAGACCATCGTAGTAGCGGTGATTGACGGGGGAGTAGACATCGCCCATCCTGATTTGAAGGACGTGATTTGGCACAACAAGGGGGAGATTCCTTTTAACAACATCGACGATGACCGCAACGGATACGTGGATGATACTGTGGGATGGAATTTCATCGGTGGCAAGGACGGTAGAATGGTGCAATACGATCATTTGGAGAAGGTTCGTTTGTATTTGAAGTACAAGGAGCAGTTCAAAAATGTATCGGCGGAAGAGGTGAATAATAGCCCTGAGTATGCGGCGTATCAGTCGTTGAAGACAGAGGTAGAGACCATCATCGAATCGAGCAAGGAAAATTATACGAACTACACAGAATTGAAGGCCACTTTGGAGGGTTACGCAAAGATGACCGGCAAGGAACAGCCCACAGGCAAGGAGATCAAGGCGTTGAATGTGCCGGCGAATGAAGTAAAGAAGCGTGATCGTATTGCCATGTTGGTAGGATTGTTGGGTTATTCTAAGTTGCATGATGAGTTGGATCGGGCATTGCACGGCATGGAAGCCCAAGTGAAATATCAGTACAATGTTGATTACAACCCCCGCGAAATTGTAGGCGATAACTACAACGATCCGCACGAAATTGGATATGGTAACAACAATGTTGCCGGTCCGGACGCATCGCACGGTTCACACGTAGCGGGTATCATCGCAGCCAGTCGCGGAAACGGGATTGGTTTGGATGGCGTGGCCGACAATGTAAAGATTATGGCTATCCGTGTGGTACCTGATGGTGACGAGCGCGACAAAGATGTGGCCAATGGCATTCGCTATGCGGTTGACAATGGTGCGAACATCATCAACATGAGTTTTGGTAAGGGTTACAAGTGGGACAAAGACGTGGTGAACGAGGCGGTATTGTATGCGCAGGATCACAACGTGTTGTTGGTACATGCAGCAGGTAACAGCTCACAAGACAATGATGTAACGCCAAACTATCCCAATGATTCTTTGGGTGGAGGCATGGTTGCTAACAACTGGATCGAGGTGGGTGCATCGCAGCCGTTGAAGAAAAAGTTGGCGACTGATTTCAGTAACTACGGTCAGCACAACGTGGATGTATTTGCTCCCGGACAGAGCATTTACAGCACCATTCCTGGCAATGATTATGCATATTTTGATGGTACGAGCATGGCATCGCCGGTATGTGCGGGTGTATGTGCGTTGGTTTGGAGCAGAAACCCATCATTGACGGCGAAAGACGTGAAGATGATCATGGAAGCGTCTGTGAATATTTACACCAGCAAGGTGGTATTGCCCGGTACTAAAAAGACCAAGGTGGCATTCCCCACGTTGAGTAATACCGGTGGATTGATCAATGCGGAGCGGGCTTTGAACATGGCTACGTTGCCCTTGTTGACGAAGTAATTGTGTTGGTTGGCTGACTGTTTCAGCCCTGACAAAACGCGCTGAGTTCGCGATAAAATTTGGCTACGGGGAATCCCATGACGTTGTAAAAACATCCTTGGATTCCCTTAACGCCCACATATCCCATCCAATCTTGTACACCATAGGAGCCGGCTTTGTCGAACGGTTTGTAGTGCTCCACATAATAGGCAATCTGCTCATCGGTTAGTGGATGAAAGGTTACATCGGTGCGATCGAAAAAGGTCTGTACTTTTTCCTCATTGCGCAAGCAAACGCCGGTGTAAACGCTGTGGGTATGATTGCTGAGGGTGCGCAGCATGTCGTGGGCTTCTTCCACGGTTTGGGGTTTATTGAGGACCTGTCCGTTTATATACACGATGGTATCTGCGGTTACGAGCACTTTGTCGGCAATGGGCGCTGTGTGGTGCTGGGATTTGTGTTTGGCCAGGAACATGCAAATCTCTTCGGGTGGCAAGGTGGGCGGAAAATCCTCATCGGCATCGATATCGATGTAATCGAACTGAAAACCCGCATCGCGGAGAAGTTGATGTCGGCGCGGTGATTTGGATGCCAACAACAATTTTGGGAATAAGTTGCTGTGGTTGGGTGAGGAATTGGAATCCATATCGGGAGAAGAATGCAGGGTCATTTTGTGGGGTGATTTGCTTTGCAAAGGTATTGCGGCGATGGGGTAGAAATATCGAAATTTGTGGTATGATGGATTTGGAATCGATGATGCGGGCTTCGATGGAGCCGATTCGGGTGAGAAAACGTCCGGGATTTTGGCTGCGGTTATTGAGTTGGATTTGGCCGATCACGGTGGAGCGCAGACAGGGCGATTTGGGCGCATCGATAAGGGTGGTGGCATGGCGGGGCAAGTACATGATGGATACGGCCAAGGTGAATTATTCGTTTGGGAGTTTGCATGAGGTGATGAAGGGAAGCATAGGCGCTATGGTGGCGAAGGGGGTGAAGACGGATCGGGTGTTGATGTTGGGTTATGGCGGGGGCAGTGCGGCAGAGATCATTCATCAGGATTATAACCGCGAGTCGGAGATTGTTGGGGTGGAATCGGATGGGGTGGTTTTGGCGTTGGCCAAGCGATATTTTTATGTGGAGGGCGTGCGTTTGCTGCAGGAGGATGCCATCGCTTATGTGAAGAAGGCGGCGGCGCAGGCGTGGCAGTATGATTTGGTGATTTGCGATTTGTTTGTGGATGGGGATGTGGCCAAGGGGGTGGAATCATCGGCATTCTTGCAGGGCCTATCGAACTTGGTGGAAAACGGGGGTGGGGTGATCGTGAATACCATGCTGAAATCAGATGGTGCGCGGGCGATGGAGGGGTTGCTTAAGGGGGTGTTTTCGGAGGTATTGGCTTGGGATGGTATGAAGGGGAATGCGGTGTTTTTATGCAAAATGGGCGGGAATGCGTAACTTTGCGGTTAGATGAAACAAATTGCAGTAATTGGCGGTGGCACCATGGGAAATGGTATCGCCCACGTTTTTGCCCAGTGCGGATATGCGGTGAATTTGATTGATGTGAAGCAGGAAATGCTTGACAAGGCAATCGCTACCATTACCAAGAATATGGACCGTCAGGTGGCTAAAGGGTCGCTCAGCGAAGAGCAGAAACAGGCCAGTTTGGGTAACATCAAGTGCTACACACAGTTGGCCGATGGCGTTTCCAATGCCGATTTGGTGGTGGAAGCGGCTACAGAAAATGTAGAAATCAAGTTGAATATTTTTAGGCAGTTGGATGCCTTAACGCCTGCCCATTGTGTTTTGGCGAGCAATACATCGAGCATTTCAATTTCAAAGATTGGGTCGGTTACGGCGCGTCCTGAGAAAGTGATTGGTATGCACTTCATGAATCCGGTTCCGGTGATGAAGTTGGTGGAGGTGATTGAAGGATTTAAGACCGATAAGCAGGTAACTGCAGATATCATTGCTTTGAGCAAGGCGTTGGGTAAAGTGCCCGCGTTGACCCAGGATTACCCAGGATTTATTGCCAACCGCGTGTTGATGCCGATGATCAACGAGGCGATTTCTTCGTTGCACGAGGGCGTTGCGGGTGTGGAGGAGATCGATACAATCATGAAGTTGGGGATGGCGCATCCGATGGGACCGTTGCAGCTCGCAGATTTTATTGGTTTGGATGTTTGCTTGGCGATTTTGCGCGTGTTGCACGATGGTTTTGGCAATCCCAAATACGCACCTTGTCCGCTGTTGGTAAACATGGTTACTGCGGGTGATTTGGGTGTGAAGAGCGGTCGCGGATTCTACGATTACAGCCACGGAACCAAGGAGTTAGTGGTTGCGCCGGGTTTTGCCAAAAACTAATTATATTTGCAGCCCCAATTTGGGTACAAACTGCAAAAATGAAATTATCTCAATTTAAGTTCGATTTGCCTGAGGAGTTCATCGCTCAGGAGCCATTGGCTACACGTCACGACAGTCGTTTGTTGGTTGTTCACAGCAAGGAACGAAGGATTGAGCACCGCAGTTTCAAGGATATCTTGGATATTTTTGACGAGGACGATGTGTTTGTGGTGAACAATACGAAGGTGTTTACGGCACGCATGTACGGTCAGAAGGAAAAGACCGGCGCGCAGATCGAAGTATTTTTGTTGCGTGAATTGAACCATGAACTGCGTTTGTGGGATGTGTTGGTAGATCCAGCGCGTAAGATTCGCGTGGGCAACAAGTTGTATTTTGGGGATGATGATTTGGTGGCTGAGGTGGTTGACAATACTACCAGTCGCGGTCGTACCATTCGCTTTTTGTTTGATGGTACAGACGAGGAGTTCGCAAATGTGATCAAGAAGTTGGGTGAAACGCCTATTCCGAAGTACATCACCCGTGGTGTGAAGGAGGAGGATGAGGCCTGGTATCAGAGTTTGTTTGCCAAGAATGTGGGCGCGGTAGCGGCACCGGCGGCGCAGTTGCACATCACCAGGGAGTTGCAGATGCGCATGGATATCAAGGGTATTCAGTTTGCGGAGATTACGTTGCACTTGGGTTTGGGTGCGTTCAGGGAGGTAGAGGTTGAGGATTTGACCAAGCACAAGATGGACAGTGAATATTATCGCATAGAGCCATCGGCTTGTGATGCGGTGAATAAGGCGATAGAGAACAAGAAGCGCGTGGTTGCGGTGGGTGGCAGTGTGATGCGTGCGTTGGAGAGCAGTGTAAGTTCGATGAGCACGTTGAATCCGAGTGAGGGTTGGACGGACAAGTTTTTGTTTCCGCCCCAGGAGTTTCACATTGCGAATGCGTTCATCACGAATTTGCATCAGCCAGAATCGCCTTTGTTTATGATGGCTTGTGCTTACACAGACCATAAGTTTATGACAGAGGTTTACCAGGAGGCGATGAAGGAAGGATATCGCTTTTTGTGTTACGGCGATGCGATGTTGATCCTGTAATTTTTTGTATATTTGCACCCCCGTTCTTAACAATGCCCAGATGGCGAAATTGGTAGACGCACTGTCTTCAGGTGGCAGCGCCGCAAGGTGTGCAGGTTCGAGTCCTGTTCTGGGCACCAATTTTGTGAGAGGGGGGATAATTGCCCAGTTGGTGAAATTGGTAGACACGCCATCTTGAGGGGGTGGTGATCGTAAGGTCGTGCTGGTTCGAATCCAGTACTGGGCACCAAGGCCCCGGCAGCGCAGCTGCCGGGGCCTTTTTTATTTACATAATTATTACTTAAACAAGCGCGGCCGAAGGCCGTGCGCTATCGCAAACAACAATATCGGTGCAGTGCCCAACCAAAAGGCCCACCAACTGTGAGTCATCGGTACCTGTGGCGTGAAATAATATCCGATCAATCCGCCGATCAACGCACCACCCAAATGTCCTTCATGCGAAATCCGATTCCTGTCGGACGTCTGCGTCATTACAATCGAACCAATGTTGAATAGAATCACAAAAATCCATCCGGGAATGGCTATCGGAATCAGGAACAAACCCAGCTGTATCCCATCGAACCACATCACCGCGCACATCAGCAATCCCATCACCCCGCCCGAAGCGCCCACCGCCTGATAGTCGGTATCACCCCTGCGGATGAACCAGGCAAACAACCCGCCGCCCAGCACCGACGCGAGAAAAATGGAGAGGGTTAGGATGCCTCCCGACAAATACTCAACCAAGGTGCCGAAAAAGTAAATGCCCAAGCAGTTCAGCAGCAAATGCATCCAGCCGTTGTGCACAAATCCCGAGCTAAACAGTCGGTACCACTCCCTGCGGTGCTTGATGTTGTAAGTGCTGAGCATCCAGCGGTACGTCATGCCCGCATCGTTCAACCCCGCAATGAAAATGAGCACAAATGCCGCAATCAGTCCGTAAGAAACGGGATGTTCAATGAAATAGCCTCCGAGGTTCATGGTTT
>JACCEC012107399.1_pt1 | contig 18222 bp, 14 predicted proteins | sample 7450121 | NCBI WGS metagenome assembly JACCEC01 (sample SAMN15323455, study PRJNA562643) | freshwater metagenome | isolation source: river surface water | place: USA:Blue River Watershed | collected 2017-08-18 | reverse complement strand
GTGGGGGAATGGTTACAAGTTTTACCCGGTGAAAAAATCCCCGTTGATGGAGAAATTCGGTTCGGAACATCCACCGTTGATGAATCAATATTAACGGGGGAATCTATGCCGATTTTAAAACAAATTGGTGATGATATTTCGGCGGGAACTATTAATCAAACCGGAGTGATTTTAATTGAGGCAACCCGCACGGGTTCCGATACTATTTTAGCACAAATTGTACAATTAGTTGAAACCGCCCAAACTCGTAAAGCCCCGATACAGAAATTAGCCGATATTGTCGCGGGATATTTTACCTATTTTGTCATGAGTTTAGCGAGTTTAACCTTTTTATTTTGGTATGGGTTAGGAACTCGAATTTGGCCGGATGTGATTCCCTTAACAGGCGTAGAAATTGCCACAAACGCGCCTTTATTATTAAGTTTAAAATTAGCCATTGCGGTCTTAGTGATTGCTTGTCCCTGTGCTTTGGGATTAGCAACACCTACTGCTATTTTAGTCGGTTCAGGAATGGGTGCAGAACGGGGATTATTAATAAAAGGTGGCGATATTTTAGAACGAGTTCATCAACTCAATACGATTGTATTTGATAAGACTGGAACCTTAACAAAAGGTTCGCCCACGATAACAGATTGTATTTCACTTTCTCAGTTATCGTCCCAAGAAATATTACAATTTGCTGCAACAGTCGAACAAGGTTCAAATCATCCGATTTCTGAAGCGATTTTAACAGAAGCAAACCATCAGAATTTACCCTTATTAACCGCATCGGATTTTCAAACTCAACCCGGTTTAGGGGTTTCGGCTATTATTAATCATCAAAGGGTCTTTGTGGGTAATTTAGCAGGTTTAATTGAATCTAATATTACTCCTCCTCAACCGTTACCTGAATTTTTAGGAAAAACCATCGTTTATATTGCCATTGAGGGTAAAGTTGTTGGGGTAATGGCAATGAGTGACCCCTTAAAAATTGATGCTAAATTAACAATTGAACAGTTAAAAAATATGGGGTTACGGGTCATTTTATTAACGGGCGATCGCAAATCCGTTGCGGAAGCGATCGCCATTGAGCTAAACTTAAAATCAGAGGATATCTTTGCTGAAGTTCGACCCGAAGGCAAAGTTAATGTAATTGAAACTTTACAACAACAAGGTGAAATTGTGGCAATGGTGGGAGATGGAATTAACGATGCACCCGCCTTAGCACAAGCGGATATTGGTATCGGGTTAGAAACGGGAACCGATGTTGCGAATGAAACCGCAGATATTGTATTAATGCGAAATTCATTAATTAATATTGTAGATTCTATCCAATTAAGTCGCGCTACATTTAATAAAATTCGTCAAAATCTATTCTGGGCTTTCGGTTATAATATTCTAGCAATTCCCCTCGCGGCTGGCGTTTTATTTCCTGAATTTGGAATATTATTAAGTCCTTCTATGGCGGGTGCTTTGATGGCGTTAAGTTCGGTGAGTGTTGTTAGCAATTCGTTATTATTGCATCGTCAATTTAAAACAGGGAACAGGAAACAGAAAATTATAAATATGTAAATAATCATGTTTAAGTCTTGATAATGTAGCACAATTGTAGGGGCGAGGCGCGCCTCGTCCTTACTAAATCCTGAAAGCCTTTCACTCCTGACGATTCCCTGTTCCCTAGTGCTATAATTTTAATAATCAATAATTAGTCCCTCTGAACGAGGGAAAACCACACAAAGTATTAATCCTGAAACGGGAAAAATTAGAGGGTTTACGGTGATTACTGAACAAAAAATTGCCGATGAAGAGTAGATTAATTTTAGTTTTATCCTCAATTACTGATGTTAACTTCTGAACTATTAAGCTATAAACAACAGGGAGAAACCGTGATTCCCCTCCGGTTAAAAATTGATACTAAACATATCAATTTAGCAACGGATGTGATTCAATGTTTTGAAGAATCTGTGAATCAAACCCAAGGGGAATTAAATAAACGTTTACAGGAATTTGAGGGGGATAGTCCTGACTATCGGTTAAAGCGGGGGTTAGCACATTTATTAAAAAGTGGTTTTTGTACCTTTGAGGTGGTTAGTCCCTTAGAACCTGTAGAATTACGACAAAAAGTATTTGCATTTGCGGCGAAAACCGTACCCAGTCCGACCGCAACCGAACACCGTTTAGAACAATTAGCGATTCAACTCAGTCAAACGTTAAATCGAGAGGTTTTACCTGCTCAAATTTTATCCGGTCTTTATGCTGATTTACAAGAAAATCGGATTTTAACTCAATTCGATGCTCCCAGTCCAGAAACGTTATTGCATCGTTATAATTTATCTCAAGTTCAGGGGATTTTCTATCAAGCAAGTCACATTATTATTAATGCCTATCGTAATGATCCTGGTGAATATAAACTATTATTTCGATATTTAAAATTATTCCAATTAATGACTTATATTGAAGGAGATGCAGATCAAGGTTTTACCTTAACCATTGATGGGCCGACAAGTTTATTTAAAGCGAGTACCCGCTATGGTTTATCCTTAGCAAAAATGATTCCGGCTTTACTTCATGTGACAAAATGGAGTTTAAAAGCAAAATTGCAACAACGTGACCCCTATACTCGTGTGGTGAGAACGGGTTATTTTAGTTTAAATTCGGATTGTGGTTTAGTCAGTCATTATCCACCGGGTAAACCCTATGATAGTATGATTGAACAATCTTTTGCTGAACGGTGGAAGAGTTTAAAAACCGAGTGGAAATTAGAACGAGAGGTTGATTTAATTCCCATTCCAGGGAGTGTCATGATTCCTGATTTTCGCTTGGTTAATCCTGATGGACGGGTGTTTTTATTAGAGATTATTGGGTATTGGCGACCGGAATATTTACAGAAGAAGTTTTATCAGGTTCAACGTTCTGGATGCGATAGTTTAATTTTAGCCATTTCTGAACGGTTAAATTTAGAAAATGCGGGAATTAATATTAATCGTCTTCCGGTTCCTGTGGTTTGGTTTAAGGATAAGTTATCGCCAAAAGCAGTATTAGAAATTCTGGAAAATCAGGCGTAAAATGTCAGTGTTACCCTGAAAGGGATGAGCGACTATTATAACGAATTACGATCTAATATGACATAATATCCCCAGGATTGTAATTTTTGAAGAATCTCTTAATTTTGTTGAACTTGAATAAATTCAATACGAGGTAATAGGGGATCTTTAATCATACCAATTCCAGCAAAACCCCAACGTTGTAAAATCGGTTTAATTTGAGATCCGGTCAAGGATTCAACGGCAAACTGCTCTTTTAAATCCCCGGCGTGTTTGTTTAAATAACCGAGAGCATCAAATTGTTCAGAAAATAATAATAAATAGGCGGATGGGCGATCAGGGTCAGGACGGGCAGTGACATAACGTCCGTCGGATCTAACTCGAAGAATATAATAAACTTCTGAAAACATTTTAACACAATCCTCAGCGTTTTAAAACAAGATGAAACAATATAAAATTCTCTGATTTTAACGTAAATCTTCTAATTTAATCCGAGGGTCAACGGCTTTTAAGAGTAAATCTGCTAATAAATTACCCACGATTAACATTATTGCCCCCATCATTAAACTTGCCATGACTAAATATAAATCCTGTTGTTGTACCGCTTGTAAAACTAATTTCCCTAATCCGGGCCAATTAAAAAAGGTTTCCGCAATAAAAGCTCCCCCTAATAAACTGGCAAATTCAAACCCTAACAAAGTAATTAAAGGGTTAACCGCATTGCGGAGAGCGTGAATATAAATGACTCGATTTTCCGGTAGTCCTTTTGCCCTTGCGGTTTGAATATAATCTTGACGTAAAACATCTAAAAGTTGCCCGCGCATTAACCGTTGTAACCCGGCAAAACTGGTAATACTTAATGCTAAAGTTGGTAAAATACTATGCCAAGCAATATCAGCAATTTTGCCCAAAGGAGGTAAATCAGGATAATTAATACTGGTCATCCCACCAACGGGAAATAAGGGGGAGGTTCTTTGAGCTAGAAATAATAATAATAAAGCGGTGATGAAACTAGGAAATCCTTGTCCGGTGTAACTAATAATTTGCAGAAATCGGTCAATAAAACGGTTTTGATGAACCGCGCCAATAATTCCTAATGGAATTCCAATCGCCCAAGTGATAATTAAGGATAAAATGGCTAATAATAATGTAGCCGGAACTCGTTCTAAAAGTAAAGAAGTAACCGACCGTTGATTAGCAAAACTATAGCCAAAATTGCCTTGAGAAACAATTTGCCCTAACCAATACCAATATTGTTCCCAAGGAGATTGATCAAGACGAAATTGTTGCCGCAATTGGTCTAAGGTTTCCGGTGAAATTTGGGGATTATTCGAGAGGTTATCTAAATAATCTCCAGGGGCAAGCTGAGTAATGGTAAAACATAAAGCAGAAGCTAAAAATAGCGTTAAAATGGCTTGTAATAATCGTTTGCCAATATAGACAACGGTTTCACTCATGATCTTGATTTTCCCTTTGAATAACCAACAAATAATTTCACGGAAAACCGATAAAAATTAATCGTATTGGAGTAAACTAATCACGGGAACATCGGGCAATTGTGCCCGACCGTTTAAACCCGTGAGTTCTACCACAAAACAAAAACCTGCAACGGTTGCTCCCGCTTGTTGAACTAATTCAGCCGTTGCTTTTGCTGTCCCACCTGTGGCAATTAAATCATCTACAATTAACACCCGATGTCCTGATGAAATTGCATCTTGGTGCATTTCTAAACAATCTGTGCCATATTCTAATTCATATTCAGCCCGATAGACGGCGGCGGGTAATTTTTTAGGTTTACGGATGGGAACAAATCCTACTTCTAATTGATAAGCTAAAGGCATTCCAAATAAAAATCCCCTCGACTCCATACCGAGAATATAGTCAGGAGACAAAGGACGACATTCTTCCGCTAAACAATCAATGGTGTATCGTAGTCCTTGGGGATCTTGTAACAGTGTAGTAATATCTCGAAATAAAATTCCGGGTTTAGGAAAATCAGGAATCTCGCGAATGAGAGACTTTAAATCCATGAGCATTTTAACCTTAATCGAAAATCATATCAACTCAGGGAAATTGTCTCTCATTCTGTGCTTTCTGTCGAGTTATTTTTTCCCGTTGGGTTTGGCATCTTCTTCAGGAAAACGAATAATATCATCATCCCCTAAATATTCGCCATTTTGCACTTCGATCATCACTAAAGGAATCACCCCAGGATTTTCAACACGGTGGGGAGTATTCATGGGAACATAGGTGGATTGTTTGGGAAGCAATAAGGTTTCTTCGCCACCACAAATCACTTTAGCGGTGCCTGCCACCACAATCCAGTGTTCACTGCGATGATAGTGCATTTGGGTACTAATATGATAACCCGGATTGACGACAATTCGATTAATCCGGTAGTGATCGCCTTGTTCAAGTATACTCACCTGACCCCAAGGCGGCGTGCGAGTTGTGATTTCTTCAGAAACAGTGGTTTGTTGAGTTTTATCCTTGTTCATAAGGGTTTTTCAGTATCCGAGAACACAAATTTTTATAACCTAATATTGGGAAAAATCCCTCCTCAATCTTATCAAATTCAGGATATTAATTCAATAAAAAAATCAAGGTTTACAAAATCTTTACAGTCCTTATTGTTGATTCCCTTTTCCCTAAATCGATTATTTAAACCCTTGATTTAACCATTGCTGCATCAACTTGATTTCAGCCTCTTGAGAAGTTAAAATAGCTTGAGCAAGTTGTTGAATTTCTGAACGTTTAGATTTGATTTGAGCATCTTTTGCCATGATTAATGCTCCTTCATGGTGAGGAATCATTGCCTTAATAAATCGTTGATCAAAACCGGAATCAGCCACCCCTAAATCAACGGTCATCATCATAGAGTCCATCTGTTGAGAAGACATAGGCATACTATGACCCATAGCAGCATGATAAGCGATCGCTTCTTTGGCATCAGGATACCATTTTTTCCGCCATTCCTGCATCTGAGCAATTTCTTTTTCCTGTGCTTTAATCATCTCTTCAGCTAAATTTTTAAGTTCAGGACGAGTGGAATTTTGAACGACCTGTTTAGCCATATTAATTGCGCCTTGATGGTGAGGAATCATCGCATCAATAAAGCGTAAATCATATTCAGCATCAGCCGGGCCTAAATCCATCATCTCGTGATGTTCTGACATCGTATTATTGTCAGTCAAAGGGGTTTCAGAACTAACGGAAACCGCAGTTTCAGAAGCAGTGGGTTGAGATTGGGATTGAAGGGTTGTACAAGCTCCTAAACTTAAACTAATTCCAAGAACAGAGAATAGAAAATAAGGACTCAGTTTCATAGTTTTGAGATGAAAATAAAAAAGAGAAAGGTGAATCTGCTAAAATATAATTAGAGTAAATCCAATAGACAACTCCTGAATTTTAGTTTAGCATCAAAAAATGAAATGGAGATGAAATGACCAGCAATAATAGACCTGCTTCACCTTGGAAAGTGATTGAACCCTTAGCCGAGATTCGTTCTCCTTGGGTAACGGTGATTGCTGAAAAATTACAAGATGATCAAGGTAAAATCATCGATTATTGGCGAGTGGAAAAAGCGGATTCTGTGATCATTTTAACCCTTCATAACCAAAAGTTCCTCTTACCTCAACCGATCTATCGTCCCGGGATCGGACAAACAACCCTTGATTTTCCTGGGGGGCGAGTTCCACCCGAACAAACTCCGTTAGAAACGGTTCCTTTTATCCTTCAAAAAGAGTTAGGAATTCAACCAGGGGATATTTCAGAAATGACAGCAATTAATTCAGAAGGTTGGGCAATTAATAGTTCTTTTTCTAATCAAAAGTTATATGGATTTGTTGCTAAAATTTTACCTAATTTTTCTGTAAATTCCGAAAAAATTGGGGCAACTTATCCAATTACAAATCAGGGGATTGAAGCGTTACTCAAGGATTTAACTTGTCTTCAATGTCGAGTAATATTATTAGAATGGAAGCAACAATTTACAGAAAGTTAACATCTGAAAAATCAATCACAACAACACGGTTGTGTCCTTGTTCTTTCGCTTGATATAACTATTTACTACCACAAACTTGATCAAATTTAACAAATTTTGAGTTCAATTAATGTTTCATTGGCTCCTGGGGGGAGAGAATCTTAATTACATAGCGAGAGATTGAAGAACACGCTCCAAGTAAAATTGATGGGTAGGTGTTCACCCTATTTTCCTCCCTATGTCAAGACCAACCGTATATTTAGCAATTACCAATCATGGATTTGGTCATGCTGTGCGCTCTGCGGCAATTGCCAATGAAATCCAAAAGCGTTGTCCTGATGTGTTATTAATTTTGGTGACAACAGCCCCTCGATGGTTATTAGAATCTTATCTGGAGGGAGATTTTATTATCCGTCCTCGTGGGTTTGATGTGGGTGTGGTACAGTCTGATAGTTTAACAATGGATTTGGCAGCAACCCAACAACAATGGCAACATATTCGCCAACAGCAACGTTCTATTATTGCTGGGGAAGTGAATTTTATTAAACAAAATCAAGTTAATTTAGTGTTAGCTGATATTCCGCCTCTCGCGTCTTTAATTGCTCAATCTGCGGGGATTCCCTGTTGGATGATGAGTAATTTTGGTTGGGATTTTATCTATCAAGATTGGGGGGAAGAATTCGCCGATTTAGCCGATTGGATTTCGGGTTGTTTTAATCAGTGCGATCGCTTATTTCGCTTTCCCCTCCATGAACCCATGACGGCTTTTCCCCATCAAATTGATGTGGGTTTAACCGGAGGAGATCCTCGCTTTGATTTAGATGATTTAAGAGAAAAATTAGGAATTACAACCCCACCTGAAAAAACCCTATTATTAACCTTTGGGGGTTTAGGCTTAAATGCAATTCCTGTTTATAATTTTGCACAATATTCTGATTATACCTTTATTACCTTTGATGTCAATTTACCGACTTTTCCGAATTTAATTCAAGTGAGTAATTCTTTGCAATTACCGGATATTCATTCCCGTCTATTTCGGTTGCGTCCCGTAGATTTAATGCCTTTGTGTGGACGAGTAATATCTAAACCCGGATATAGTACCTTTGCGGAAGCGTTACGGTTAGATATTCCCTTAGTTTCTCTAACGCGGGAAGGATTTGCAGAAGCTCCTATTTTATTAGAATGGTTAAAAAATTATGCAGTTCATCAAATTATCACAGCGAGTGATTTTTTTGAAAAAGATTGGGATTTTCTGAATCAACCCCTTCAACAACCCCGTTTTTCTGAAAGATTAGATAAGAATGGTAATGAAGCGATCGCTCAAGCGGTTGTTGACTATCTTTTGAAGTGAGTTTAAAATGTAATAATTAAGAATAATCAAATCTCAAAGGTTACTCATAATTTTTATCATGACTCATTATCAAGAAATTTTAGAGATTAAAACCAGTGGAAAATCGTTTTCTAATGTCACCGCTTATGTGCAGGAAGTTGTTAAAAATTCAGGCATAAAAACCGGAATTTGTCATTTATTCTTACGGCATACTTCCGCCAGTTTAATCATTCAAGAAAATGCTGATCCTGATGTGTTACGGGATTTAGAGAACTTTTTATCAAAATTAGTTCCTGAAGGCAATCATTATATTCATGATGCGGAAGGTTTAGATGATATGCCTGCCCATATTAGAACCGTTCTCACCCATACTTCTGAACAAATCCCCATTTCTCAAGGACGATTATTATTAGGAACTTGGCAAGGAATTTATCTTTGGGAACATCGACGCCATCGTCATACCCGTGAATTAGTCGTACATATTATGGGTGAATAATATTAATCATCCTTAAAGTTCATCGGGATTAATTCCCATTTCCCTTAAGCGTTCTGCTAACCGTTGCGATCGCATTTTTTCTGCTTCTAACTCCGTTTCTACTGTTTCAATTCGTTGTCGTTCTACTGCTAATGCTGTTTCTGCTTGAGTTGCACGTTGGCGTTCTTCCTCTAACATTTGATTAATCTCAATATAGGAATAGAATTTTTCCCCATCAGGACGATAAATGTTTAATTCTTCCCCAGAACGATCAAAACGAATTCCTAAACGGGGACTGATATAATCATTTAAAGATTCCAGAATTTCCAGTCCCTCTTCATGGCGTATCCATCCTTTTAAATCATCCGTATCTGGATTATAAATATAATATTCTTCAACGCCATATCGTTCATAAAACAATAACTTTTTATCCATTTCCACCGTAGAATTACTCGGAGAAAGGATTTCAAACACGACTTGGGGAGCAATATTATTCTCCAACCATTGTTGATAGGAACCCCGTTCGCCTTTGGGTCTACCCACCACCACCATCACATCAGGTGCGGTGACAATTCGAGGTTTTCCTTCCACTGGATACCAAAATAAATCTCCCGCGACAAATACATTAGGAGCATTTGCAAACATCCAATCTAAATTTTGCTGAATTACAACAATCCAGCGAAATTGTTTGGTATTATCCGCCATCGGTTTACCATCACTTTCTGGATAAATAATTAAAGATTGAATCTGGGAAACCATAGGTCAATCAAGATATTAGAATCAGAACACTGAATGGGCGGGGTGAGTGTATTTCTTCTAACTCACCCCAACCTTAAAACTTACAAACTAGACATGACTTCTCTAGCTGCGGCTAAAGTTTTATCAATATCTTCATCCGTATGAGCTAAAGACGTAAACCCAGCTTCAAATTGAGAAGGAGCTAAATAAATGCCTCGTTCTAACATTCCCCGATGGAAACGGCTAAATTTAGCTAAATCGGATTTTTTAGCATCTTCATAATTGTGGACTGGCCCTTGGGTAAAGAATAACCCAAACATTCCACTAATTTGCCCACCACAAGCCGCATGACCCGTTTCTTTGGCAATTTGTAACAACCCATCACTTAATTTTTTGGTAATTTTATCCAAATATTCATAAGTTCCAGGTTTTTGCAATAACTCTAGGGTTTTAATTCCCGCCGTCATTGCTAAAGGATTTCCTGATAAGGTTCCCGCTTGATACATCGGGCCAGCCGGGGCCACCATCGACATAATATCCCGACGTCCACCATAGGCGCCCACAGGTAAACCACCGCCAATCACTTTTCCTAATGTGGTTAAGTCCGGTGTGACGCCAAACTTCTCTTGAACTCCGCCATAGGCGATGCGGAACCCGGTCATGACTTCATCAAAAACTAATAAAGCTCCATTTTCCTGAGTCAAAAGCCGTAACCCTTCCAAAAATCCAGCATCGGGAGGAATAAAGCCAGCGTTGCCTACAATGGGTTCTAGGATGACTCCAGCAATTTCACCCGGATTGTCAGCAAATAGCTGTTTGACGGCTTCTAGGTCATTGTAGGGGGCGGTGAGGGTATTACTGGTGACGGATTTAGGAACCCCTGGAGAGTCCGGTAAACCTAATGTAGCGACCCCGGAACCTGCTTTCACTAAGAACATATCGCCATGTCCGTGATAGCAGCCTTCAAATTTAATCAATTTATCTCGTCCAGTGAAGGCCCGCATCAACCGCAATACGGATAAACACGCTTCCGTCCCTGAGTTAACAAATCGTACCATTTCAATGCTCGGAACGGCATCAATCACCATTTCAGCGAGAACATTTTCTAAGACGCAAGGGGCACCGAAACTGGTGCCTTTTTCTAAAGCGTCTTTGAGAGCATTGATCACATCAGGATGGGTATGACCGCAAATGGCAGGGCCCCAAGAGCCAACATAATCAATATATTGATTGCCGTCAACATCCCAAATATAAGCGCCTTTGACTCTATCAAAGACAATGGGTTGTCCCCCGACGGACTTAAACGCCCGCACAGGAGAATTAACGCCACCCGGCATAATTTTTTGGGCGGCGGCAAAGATTTCTTCTGATTTTGTAGTTGTTAAGGGTGTTGTCACTCTGAGATAATCTCCTTCAAGGGTAAGATTGTTTGGGTAGATCCGTTAAAATCGAGTTGAATATTGCTGTTAGTGGACTTAGCAAAACCAACAAAATGATATTGTAATCAAGTTACGTCTCCCTTTGTATTGGTTAAATTTATGTCAACCTTAAAACCCCTAGAGTTAAGCCTGTTGAGTGATATTGATACAATTCGTTACAACGATAAAGGATGGGTTCTGGCTATCATCCAAGATAGTTTAGAAGGAACGGTGTTAACCTGGGTTTGGATGAATGCAGAAGCTTTAGAAAAAACCATCGCCTCCCAGCAAGTTTGGTCTTGTCAAGACGCAGGGATTGTGTTATGGAATGCAGAAATTTTAGTCAAAGAAATTCGCTACAGTGATAATAACCCGATGCTGATTATTGGAGTTGAAGCCCAGCATCAGGAATTATCAGGAAATACCTTATCAGGATTATTTGATGTCATTTGCGATCGCCGAGATCTTCCCCAACTGGAATCTTATACCTGTAAATTATTGGCGGGAGGAGATAACAAAATTCTCAAAAAAATTGGGGAAGAATCGGCTGAAGTGGTGATGGCTTGTAAGGATGATGACAAAGATGCGATCGCCTCAGAAGTTGCAGATTTATTTTATCATACATTAGTGGCTTTAGCCCATCATGATGTTGATTTAAGAGAGGTTTATCAAAAATTAGAACAACGACGAAAATAAACCCGTAGGGTGTGAAATCAACTTTAGGATTGCTCGTTCTCAAGCCCTCTATCTAACAAGAGTTATATTCAACAATTGAACCGGATTAAGCCAGTTAAGTTATTACCTGTTAAGTTTTACATCTTTTACAAAAAATTGTAGACACCTATCAAATAGGATGGCTATAATGTTGGTAAATGGCTTTTGAACCAATAGCCATTTAACGAATTGCGCGTGCCGATATGAATGATCAGTCCGAGTCAAATCAACTTCAAAGCACTGGAGATCTCAATATTTCCGGTGACGAAAATCCGATAGCCGTTGTCACGACAAACCGTGATGCAACTATTGATCAATCTCGGACGATTATCTATAATTATTATTATCGACAAGAAAGCGTTATCACCTCTATTGAGGAAGGTACAGAGGATAATTTACCTTGTCCCTATCAAGGATTGTTTCATTTTGGCCCAGAAAATGCCGAGTATTTCTTTGGGCGAACAGTTTTTATAGAAGAACTATTTCAAGCAACGGAAACCAAGAATTTCATTCCTCTTTTGGGAGCATCGGGAAGTGGTAAATCTTCCGTAGTGTTAGCGGGATTAGTCCCTAAATTAGTAAATATGGGGCATTGGAAATTTACTCATTTTCGACCGGGTAAAGACCCATTTAATGCCCTAGCTCAAGCGTTAGTTCCTTTGTACGCACCGAATCTTAATCAAACGGAACTTATCGCCCAAACTCGTCAATTAACGGGATACTTTCAAAATAATACGGTTCTATTATCCGATGTTTTTACCCAAATTCAACACAATTATCCCCAGGATAGAATTTTACTGATTGCAGATCAATTTGAGGAACTCTACACCCTTTGTCGCGATGAACAAACCCGTCGCCAATTTCTGGATAGTTTATTAAATGCTTTTGAATCTCCCACCCATAAACCACCCTATTCAACGGTATTAGTGACCACAATGCGGACTGATTTTTTAGGAAATGTATTATCCTATCCTCCCTTAGCAGATGTTTTGCGAACAGGAGATATTAAAATCCGTTCTATGAATACCGAAGAACTCACAGAAGTGATTGAGAAACCCGCCCAAAAATTAGGCATGAATTTTGAAGAGGGACTGGTAGAACGGATTCTCGATGATGTGGATAAAGAACCCGGAAATTTACCCTTATTAGAATTTGCTTTAACGGAACTTTGGAAAAAACGAACCCGCAAACAATTAACCCACAAAGCTTATGAAGAAATTGGGGAAGTTTCGGGAGCATTAACTCGTTATGCCGATGAAAAATATAGTAAACTCAGTGAACAAGAGCAACAACAAGTTCGGCGAATTTTTGTCCAATTAGTGCGTCCGGGTGAGGGCACATTAGACACCCGACGAGTAGCAACGAGAGCAGAATTAAGCGAAAGTAATTGGAGTTTAGTTAAAGAATTAGCGGATGCGCGATTAGTCGTTACCAATCGTACTATTATTAGTCAGGATAATTCCCAACAACAGATTAATATTGAAGGACAGGAAACCGTCGAGGTTGTCCATGAAGCATTAATTAGAAATTGGGGTCAACTCAGAGAATGGATGAACACTGATAGAGAATTTCGCACCTGGCAAGAAAAACTCCGGGGGGAGATGCGTCAATGGCAGGAAATGCAAAAAGATCGAGGAACTTTGTTGCGCGGTGCACCTCTACTAGAAGCGGAAAAATGGTTACAGAAACGCTCAGATCAACTCAGCTTAGAGGAAAGAGAGTTTATTAACCAAAGTATTAAACAGCGAAAAAAACAAGACTTTCTAAGTCAATTAGGTGTCGGAAGTATGGCAGTTGCTCTTCTTGTGTTAACAAGCTGGTGGATAATAACTAAACAAAATAATGAGATTAGAGACATCAGTACATCATCACAATTGATGTTGCAATCTAATCAACAATTTGATGGTTTAATCGAAAGTTTAAAAGCTGTACGGAAGTTGAAACAAGCATTTTGGCCAACACCTGATAACCGAATTCAAGTTATTATGACTTTGAGACAGGGTGTTTATGATGTTCGAGAGTTGAATCGTTTAGAAAAACATCAAGGTGAGGTGACAAGTGTTAGTTTTAACAAAGAGGGTCAAATTCTGACTTCCAGTAAAGATAAAACCATAAAACTATGGAGCAAAGAGGGTCACTTACTACTCCCAGAAGAATCAGCCACAGAGCACTTACCCCCCAATTTTAAAGATGGTCATAGTGATACTGTTTGGAGTGCAACTTTCAGTCCTGATGGTCAGACAATAGTGTCTGCTAGTGCTGATAAAACGATTAAACTGTGGTCAAAAAAAGATGGAATTTGGGTTAATACTAATACCAAAACCATGACGCATGATAGTCCTGTTTATGTCGTGAGGTTTAGTCCTGATGGGAAAATCATTGCTTCAGGGGATAAAGGTGGCAATATTAAATTCTGGAACTTGGATGGTGAACAGTTGAATAAAATTGAGGCTAAACAAGGTTCGGTTTGGAGTATAAGCTTTAAAGATAATAAAACCCTTGCTACGGGTGGTCTTGATAGTACGGTTAAATTTTGGAGAAGCAAAGATGACACATTCAAAACTGTAGAACCATTAGGTTTTATTAAAGGACATGGCCCAGGAGGAGTCTGGAGTTTAGATTTTAGTCATGATGGAACAATGTTAACAACAGGAGGTCGTGATGGTACGATTAAACTCTGGCGTAAACAAAAAGAAAATAAGAGCAATGATTGGATTAAAGATCTAAATTTTACCCTCGATGAAGCGACTTTACAAGAGATGTGTGATAACCAACTTAAAAAAAGCCAAAAAGGAATTGAATTTAGTTGTTTGAAGAAATCGGAGGATTTTGTTCGAGGAGTAAGTTTTAGCCCTGATGACGAGATCATTGCAGGTGCTACTTGGGATAAAAAAGTGATCCTTTGGTATTGGGATAAACCGGGCATGACAACTGATACTTTTATGGGACATGATGATGGTATATGGAGTGTAAATTTTAGTTTAGATGGTACAATTCTTGCCTCTGCTAGTGCTGACAATACCGTGAAATTATGGAACATAAAAGAAACTCCGCAGGCGTTTGGAGGAGGAAACTATTCTATTTGGGATATCAATTTCAGTCCTACAGATCAGACTATTGCTTCAGCCAGCGAGTGCAAAATTGTTAAACTCTGGGATATAAATGGCAACGTTAAAACAGAGTTAATAGATCCTAATTTGAGTAAATCACCCGACCCCAAATGTGACGAGCGCAAGGAGCGTAGCCATACCGAAAAGGTTAGGGGAGCAGCCTTTAGTCCTGATGGTACAAAGATTACTACTGGGAGTTGGGATTGTACGGTGAAATTATGGGACTCTAAGGGGAATTTGCTCAGAACTTTAATCGACCCTGCTATCAAGCCTAAAGGGAAAACTTGCAGTGATAAATCTAGTCACAGCCGTTATGTTCAAGGTGTAGCTTTTAGTCCTGATGGTCAGATGATTGCTTCAGCAAGTTCTGACAATACAATAAAACTTTGGAAAAAAGATGGTACTTTGATAAACACCCTTGAAGGTCACAAAGGTTCAGTTTATAGAGTTAGATTTAGTCCCGATGGCAAGATTTTAGCTTCAGCTAGTGCTGATAAAACAATTCAACTGTGGAACCCCAAGAATGGTCGATTATTACGCACTCTTAAGGATCATAAAAACTTAGTAAGAGATGTGAATTTTAGCCCCGATGGAACAAGAATTGTCTCTGCTAGTCACGATCAAACGATTAAAATTTGGACTAATCAGGGTAAACTCCTAAAAACTCTTTATGGACATTCAGGTGAAGTTGAGAGTGTAAGTTTTAGCTCGGATAGTCAAATGATAGCCTCCGGTAGTCTGGATCATACTATCAAGATTTGGAGTCGGGATGGTGTTTTACTGGATACTATCAATGTTTATATAGGGCCGATTTATTCTGTTAGTTTTAGTCCAGATAATAAAACCCTTGCTGCTGGCAGTGATGATGGTAGATTAAGATTATGGGATATAGATCTTGATCAATTAAAAGAAAAAGCTTGTAATCAGGTGGGTAATTATTTGCAGAATCCTGATGCTAATGTTGATGAGAGTGACAGAGATCTTTGTAAATGAAAACCCGATGTCTTTTGCTAATGCAGGACGGAATTAAGGATGGGGATTTGCGATCGCCCTCAATTCCTCTGTAGAAAAAAGGTTAAAATATCAGTGTCAAGCATTGTGTTAAGTTAACACCCATCTTTTGATCAGAATATCGGTTAATGCTCAATCACCTTAATAATCTGAAATCCCTTTATAGATGCTACAGATGATTCCCCCTAACCCCCCCTGTAGAGACGTTGCATGCAACGTCTCTACAGGGGCAGATTTGTAGCAAACATTTAGGGATTTCATATAACCTACTCTGTCTTGAAGATGATTGATTGAGTTATAATCACCTTAAATTCAATCCTATTTTAATTATGATTATTAATCCATCTGATCAGCGAATTTCGCATGAAGATTATCTCGAAGGGGAAAAAATTAGCCCAATTCGCCATGAATATATTCGAGGAGAAGTTTATGCAATGGTTGGAGGAAGTGATGCTCATGATACCCTTTCTGGGAATTTGATTGCTTTATTTAAAAATCACTTACGCGGTCAAGGATATCGTGTTTATACGGGAAACATGAAAATTTATATTAAAACCGCAGATGTTTATTATTATCCTGATGTTATGGTAACTTGTGACTCCCGCGACAGAAATAATGGTTATTTTAAACAATATCCGAGTTTAATTATTGAAGTCTTATCTCCCTCAACCGAAGCCTTTAACCGAGGTGATAAATTTGCCGACTATCGACAGATTGAAACTTTACAAGAATATGTATTAGTGAGCCAAAATAAAATTAATATTGAATGTTTTAGACGGAATTCAGACGGACGATGGGAGTTGTTTACCTATCAAGCCAATGAAACCTTTCAATTAGAGAGTATTAATTTTAGTTGTCTTGTCTCAGAAATTTATGAAGATGTATTAGGATTGAATTCAATGAGTATAATTACGCCCTAAATTTTGCTAATTTTCCAAAGATTTACTTAAATTGTACTCAGTTAACAAAAATTGTGATACCATCTTCAACTAATAAGCTAGGGGTGCCTGCTAGGTTCAGGCTGAGAAAAGACACCCTTGGAACCTGAGTCCGGTTAGTACCGGCGGAGGGAAGCTGTTAATAAGAGGAAATTCAAGATGCGGACAGAATGGATAGCCAAACGGCGTGGACAGAGCAACGTTTCTCAAATGCACTATGCCCGTCAAGGGGTTATTACTGAAGAAATGAACTATGTTGCTCAACGGGAGAATTTACCTGCTGAGTTAATTCGGGAAGAAGTCGCACGGGGACGGATGATTATTCCTGCTAATATTAATCATCCCAATTTGGAACCGATGGCGATAGGAATTGCCTCTAAATGTAAAGTTAATGCTAATATTGGCGCTTCTCCTAATTCTTCTAATTTAGATGAAGAAGTTGCTAAACTGAATTTAGCCGTTAAATATGGCGCCGATACCGTCATGGATTTATCTACCGGAGGCGGTAATTTAGATGAAATTCGGACGGCTATTATTAAGGCTTCTCCGGTTCCCATTGGTACGGTTCCCATTTATCAAGTTTTAGAAAGTGTTCACGGCAAAATTGAAAATCTCACCCCCGATGATTTTCTCCATGTGATTGAAAAACACGCCCAACAAGGTGTGGATTATATGACGATTCATGCGGGTTTATTAATTGAATATCTGCCGTTAGTCAGAAGCCGAATTACCGGAATTGTGTCTCGTGGCGGCGGAATTATTGCTCGTTGGATGCTGCATCATCACAAACAAAATCCTCTTTATACCCACTTTGATGATATTATTGAAATCTTCAAAAAATACGACGTTTCCTTTAGTTTAGGAGACTCTTTACGCCCTGGCTGTACCCATGACGCCTCCGATGATGCTCAACTTTCGGAACTGAAAACCCTCGGACAATTAACTCGCCGCGCCTGGGAACATGATGTACAAGTGATGGTAGAAGGCCCCGGTCACGTTCCGATGGATCAAATTGAATTTAATGTTAAAAAACAAATGGAGGAATGTTCAGAAGCACCCTTCTATGTTTTAGGGCCGTTAGTAACTGATATTGCCCCCGGTTATGATCATATTACCTCTGCTATTGGGGCGGCGATCGCAGGTTGGCACGGAACCGCAATGTTATGTTATGTCACCCCGAAAGAACACCTGGGTTTACCGAATGCCGAAGACGTCAGAAATGGGTTAATTGCTTATAAAATTGCCGCCCATGCTGCCGATATTGCCCGTCATCGTATAGGAGCCCGTGACCGTGATGATCAGTTATCAGAGGCTCGGTATAATTTTGATTGGAATCGTCAATTTGAGTTATCCTTAGACCCTGAACGGGCGAAGGAATATCATGACGAAACCCTTCCGGCAGATATCTACAAAACGGCTGAATTCTGTTCGATGTGTGGCCCTAAATTCTGTCCGATGCAAACGAAAGTTGATGCGGATGCGT
>JACCEC010130687.1_pt1 | contig 18226 bp, 30 predicted proteins | sample 7450121 | NCBI WGS metagenome assembly JACCEC01 (sample SAMN15323455, study PRJNA562643) | freshwater metagenome | isolation source: river surface water | place: USA:Blue River Watershed | collected 2017-08-18 | reverse complement strand
TTAGAAAATCCTCTTGCTGCAGTACAGATGGGTTTGATTTATGTAAACCCTGAAGGACCTAATGGAAATCCTGATCCAGTTCTTTCTGCACGAGACATCCGTGAAACTTTTGCTCGCATGGCGATGAATGATGAAGAGACCGTTGCACTTATTGCAGGTGGACACGCATTTGGAAAGGCACATGGTGCTGGAGATCCTTCACATGTTGGTCCTAATCCAGAGGCTGCTCCACTTGAAGACCTTGGCCTTGGATGGAAGAATTCATTTGGCAAGGGTAATGCAGAAGACACTATCACAAGTGGTATTGAGGGTGCATGGACTGCAACTCCAACCAAGTGGGATAACTCATACCTTAAGCTGTTGTTTAAGTATGATTGGACACAAACAAAGTCACCAGCTGGTGCAACACAATGGATTCCAACAGATGAGTCTGCTGCTAATTTAGTTCCAGATGCACATGTTGATGGAAAGTTTCATGCTCCAGTTATGACAACAGCAGACCTTGCGCTAAGGTTTGATCCAGAGTACGAAAAGATTTCACGACGATTCCTTGAAGACTTTGACTACTTCTCAGATCAGTTTGCTCGTGCTTGGTTTAAGCTAACTCATCGTGATATGGGTCCAATTTCAAGATACCTTGGCAAGGAAGTTCCTTCTGAACAACTTATTTGGCAAGATCCTGTTAGCAATGTAACAAGAAACACATTGGTTCAAGAAGAAGTAGATATCATTAAGGAAAGAATTATTGAGTCTGGACTATCTGTTTCTGATTTAGTTACAACTGCTTGGGCATCTGCATCAACATTCCGCAAGACAGACAAGCGTGGTGGTGCTAACGGTGCAAGAATTATTCTTGCTCCACAGAACACATGGGAAGTAAATGACCATGAAGCTATTAACAGAGTAGTTGCTGTTTTAAATAGCATTAAGGAAGACTTCAATGTATCTCTTGCAGATCTAATTGTATTTGCTGGAAGCGTTGCTGTTGGAATTGGTGCTAAGAATTCTGGATTTGGTGCTGATATCACTGCAAAGTTTATGCGTGGAGATGCAACACAAGAGCAGACAGATGTTGAATCATTTGCAGTTCTTGAGCCAAAGTTTGATCCTTTCCGCAACTATATTCATAGTAGCATTACAGAGCCAGCAGAAGTTCTTCTGGTAGAAAAGGCTAATCTGCTAGGGCTAAACCCAGTAGAATTAGTAGTATTGCTAGCTGGTATGAGAACATTGAGCAATGATAAGCTAGATAATAGCTATCTAGTTCAACTACTTTCATATGTTAATGCTAGTGAAGCAGTTAACATTCCTCGTGTTGACCTAATCCTTGCATCTAACTCAGAGCTTAGAGCAATTGCTGAAGTTTATGCTGCAGATGATGCTAAGCAAAAGTTTGTAAATGACTTTGTTTCTGCATGGACCAAGGTTATGAATGCTGATCTATTTCTTAAGGAGAATAAGTAAATGAAAAGTGCAATGTTTTACCTATTACATTCAACAGCAATTATTGGCTTAATGATTGGCTCATATGCATATGGAGTTAAGCAGGCTGCAAGTAATGCAAAAGAAAAGGTAATGAAGCGTAAGTAATAACAGTCCTGGGTATGACTAAAACTGCCCACAACAAACATCTGTAACTCAGTTGGTTAGAGTACCTGCCTTATATGCAGAGAGCCGTAGGTTCAAGTCCTACCAGATGTACTAGAGTGTGATATGATATATATATGATTAGGATTAGATACTATGTTGAAAAATGTTATAGGATTATTTTTAGAAAAAATAAAAGGAAGAGAGATTTTATATACTAATGAGAAATACAGGAAGACATAATCTTTTTGATTATTTATTTAATGAACAAAGCATTGTATATGGAACTGAAAAAGATCAATCGGCATTGTTTGAAGATGTAATTCCTTGGCCTAATCCTGATACAAATAGCGAGTACTATGATACAAGTCATCAAGAAAAAAATATTGATAAGTATACTGACTACAATGTAAACTCTTTAAATTTTAGGGAACCAAAGCTTGGTAAAAATTCAGACATCCTTGCTGTAGGTTGTTCAAATTCTTTTGGAGTTGGCTTACCGTATGATTTAGCTTGGCCAGAAACTGTGTCTAAAGCTCTCAACCTTACTTATTCAAATATATCTTTACCTGGAACATCAGTGATGTATGAGGTTGTAAATATTTTTCAGTATTGTAAAGCTTTTGGAAATCCAAAAATAATTTTATGTATGTTTCCAAATTTTGAAAGATCAAGGATGTTTGTTGATAATAAAGCAGTATACGCTCAAGAATATTCTAAAACATACTCTCGCCCAGTTGATATACATACAAATTCTATTGTAAGTAGACCAACTTTTTTAAAGCTTCCAGTTGAAAAAGATGGTCTTATTACTGAGCGACAAGCATTTTATTACAATACATTATTTATTTTTATGCTTGAGCAATACTGTAGGTCTAATCAAATCAAATTAGTATGGTCAACCTGGGCTGATCATAATAACTTTGATGCAATGTTTAAAGAAACGTATGAGTATTATAGATCAGGTGAGAATAATCTAATAATGAAACATGTATTTGATTGTTATAATCATGAAAGATTAAAGAAAGACTACCCTGATATATTTAATGAAGCAGCAGATCAAGATCATGGAAATCCGCACCCTGGTGTTCACTGGCATCAACATGTTGCAGAGTTTTTTATTAATAATATAAATAAAGACCTATCTTAAAATTCTTACGTTATATAGTTCTTCCCAATCCATAATATCTAATTCATCGTTTAATAATGGCTGTCCTTTAATGTTTAAGCTGGTATTAAGAAGCATTGGAACACCAGTTTCTAAATAAAACTTATTTAAAACCCTGTACAACCCTCTATGTTGATGTCTATTTACTGTTTGTACTCTTGATGTTCCATCAGCATGAACAACAGACGGAACCTTTTCTGGCTGCAGGCACTTAACTGTATACTGCATATATGGTGATGCAAAGTCCATATCAAACCATTTAGATGCACATTCTTCCATTATCACTGGTGCAAACGGCCTAAATAGCTCTCTTTGTTTAATTAGATTAACTTTGTCTTTTATATTAGGATCTCTAGGGTCAGCCAATATACTTCTATTGCCTAATGCTCTTGGTCCATATTCTGCTCTACCTGATGCTACTGCTACGATTCCGTCTTTTAATATACCGTAAACAATTTGCTGTACTGGGTATTCTCCACCAAGATCATAGCCAAGGTATGGCGTCTTCCAATTAATGTGCTTACCATATAGTGCTGCTGCTGCGCCTAAAGAACTTCCAGCGTCTCCTGGATTTGGCATTATCCAAACATTTTTAAATATATTCCATAGTGTAGTGTTTGCTGATGAGTTAAGTGCACAGCCACCCATAAACACTAAATTACTTTTACCAGTAATTGAGCATGCCATACGCATAAAGTCATTGAGTCTTTGCTCATAGACTACCTGAACTGCTGCAGCAATATCAAACTTATCTTGATCTGACTTAATCAATCCCCAGTCAATAATTCCTTTATGAAAGTTATATGCCTGCTTATGAATTGATGGGAAGTACTCATCAACTTCTTTATAGTATCTCTTCCAGTCTCCATACGCAGCCATACCCATCATAATATATTCTTCTTGATTTGGCATCAGTCCAATAAGTTGTGTGAATGCTGAATAAAATAATCCAAAACTAACTGGATAGTTTTGTTTGTATTTAAGTTTAATTTTGTCGCCTTCTCCAACCCAAATTGTTGAAGTATTAAATTCTCCGATTGCATCTAACACTACAATACAGGCATCATTAAATGTGCTTGTGTAGTATCCTGCTGCAGCATGGGAGTAGTGATGCCCAAAGTTTTTTCTTGGAAGATCCCCAAGCTCTGTTGATTCAAACCATGGCCTACCTCCACCAAAGCCACCTTTAGTCTTTACCCTAAGCTTCTTAAGTAGAGGCTTTTCATAATATGCTATTTGATCAGGGTATCCGTATTGAAGTGCATCTTTTATTAGATCTCTATTTGTAAACCAATCATTCTTATTCTTGCTGTATCTTTCTGCATGCCCTGCGAAAAGAATCTCACCATCTTTAATTAGGGATACAGAAGCATCATGTGTTGTCTCATTAACCCCAAGTATTATCACTTATTAAGTATATCAGGTACTTGCTTTTTAGGTTGACATAGTGTATGATTATATAAAAGCCCCTATAGCTCAGCGGAAGAGCGGACGGTTTCTACCCGTTAGGTCGGAGGTTCAAATCCTTCTAGGGGCACTTTTTTATATAGATGTCTGCATACATATTTTCTTGCAGAGCAAAACCAATTACTTCCCAGTCCTTATTATCATTAAGAAACTCACAGACAACCTCAATAACACCATAGTCAACACCATGATCTTGATCAACTATATAATCATTAAATCCAATAATTCCACCTTCAGCCAGTAGTGGAAGCGAACTCATAAGGTCAGCCTTGCAGTGTTCATAATCATGGTTAGCATCTATGTATATATAGTCAAACTTCTTATCCATACCAGGCAAAATATCATGACTGTATCCTTTATTATATGTGATGCCCTTTACATTTTTAAATCTATTCTTTACAAAATTCAAATGACCTTTACGATCAAATCTGTTACAGTCTGGCCAATCATAGGCCTCAAACACGTCTACAAGGTCAATAGAGACTGGATCAACCTCTTTAATAAGTACTTCTGCGTAGTCTCCAGCTAAAGTACCTATCTCAAGAATTCTTGAACCCTTTGGTATGTGCTTTGCAAACTCTTCTTTATTTTTAAATAGTTTAGCATTATTTAGCTGTTCTTGAGATATAGTTTTAATAGGCATGACACTAGTATATCAGAGCCTGTAGTGTATAATGATATGTATGGGGTATCCAAACTGGTTTAGTATAAGTGCCGTGAAATATTTTGACCTAATCTTGCCACGCAGGTTTGCAGACAAGCCACTTATAGACTTTCTGCAAATAGGCGCCTATACTGGAGATGCATCTGAGTGGATGTTAGATAATATACTTACACATGAGTCTTCTTGGCTTACTGATGTTGATACATGGTCTGGCTCTGAAGAAGAAGCGCATAAGCAGTTTGACTGGAATGAGCTTGAACATTTTTATGACAGTAGAATGTCTGTTTATAAAAATGTTTGCAAGATAAAGGGGTATTCTCAAGAGTTTCTTAGTACAGCTGAGAAGTTTCACTATGACTTTATATACATAGATGGTGATCATACTGCAAATGGAGTGCATACAGATGCAACCCTTAGCTGGGATAAGTTAAAACCTAACGGAATAATGGCATTTGATGACTATCTGTGGCAACACGATACATACCAAGATCATCTTAGACCCAAGCCAGGAATAGATAAATTTTTAAAAGAATACCATGGACAATATCAAATGTTAATTATGGACGAGCAAGTTTGGATATCTAAGAATGGATAAACTAAAAGGCTTTGGACCAGCATATGTTATAAACCTTAAAGACCACACTCACAGGCTAAAGAGTGTAAAGGATCAATTTAAGAAGTATAACGTTACTGACTATACAATTATTGAGGCGGTAGATGGTAGAACTAATGATCTTTCTGACAAAATATCTGGAAAGTATCCAAAGTTAAAGCCATCAGAAATTGGTTGTATGATGTCTCACATAAAGACAATAAAGCACTGGCTTGATACCTCTGATAGCGAATATGCTATTGTTATGGAAGATGACTTTAGCTTTGATACCGTTGAACACTGGTCATGGGATTGGGATTATGTTATAAACAATCTGCCAAAAAGATGGGACATAGTTCAGCTCATTATGATCAAGAATGAGCCAGTTAAGTTTAGCATGCATAAGAAGCAAAAGTATAATGTTAATACAAGAGGTTCCTATGAATGGTCAACTGCATGCTACATAATCAACAGAAAGTATGCAGAGTCAATTGTTAAAGATCATACATTTGAGGATAAGTATGTCCTTAAAAGCTATGGGCTACAAAACCAAGCAGCAGATGTTATTTTGTACAGCCTTGGTGAAGCATACTCTATGCCACTGTTTACACATATACTAGATCCTCAAAATTCTATTAACAAAAATCATGAAGACTTTCATTCAAAATCCAGCAACTATATAAATAAATGGTGGGAAAAGAATGGAAAGCTTTACCCAAAGGAACAGTTCTTCAATATTAATGAAGGTCTCAACAATAAGACTGGTAAACCAAACATTTGCTTTAAGATATTTCATAACGAAGAAGATACTCCCATTATGGAGAAAAGAAACATCTTAACTAAACGTGCTACTGCACAGCTAGAAAAAGATTTTCATATTTTTGATACACCAACAATAATGATGAAAGATGTTAATGACATAAAGTCTTTTTATAAAAATGCACAGATAAAGGTTGATCCAAAAGGATGGCTAGGGGAAGGTTGGAAGCCTGGAGAGCTTGGAATTTGGGCAAGTAACTATACAGCGTGGAAAGGCTTTGCTGAGTCTACATATGATCACATTATATTAATGGAAGATGACATACAACTTGCAAAAGATTTTAGCGAAAGACTATATGAATACATAGACGAGCTTCCAGAAGATTGGGACGTATTTACAGTTTATGTTCCTCCTACTGGAAATATAAGGTATAAAAAAGATGGAAAACATTTAGACATTGGAAAGAAAAATGTTTGTAAGGTTTATCAGTCTTGGTCATGCCTATGTTATGTTGTAAGCAAATCTGGTGCAAAGAAACTGCTTGAAATGGTAAAGACTCCAGTATCAAGACCAATTGATCACTATCTATTTTACAATGAAGACATAGATGTATATGCTATTAAATATAATAGAGCAAACATTTGTAATATATATTCAACAACATCAACTGTTCAGCATACAAAAAAGCAAGATATGACAGGGTATCTCTAAACAAACTTATTATAGAAATGCTCTATGGCAGAGCCTTTTGGCAGTGTATTTTTATCAACACCTTCTCTATTTAAAAACTGATTCCATATCTGCAACGTATGTGCATTTGTGCACTTATCAAGAACTTCGTCTTTATAATCTTTAACCCAAATCTTTTTCCACTGCCAAAAATGTACTGGGTAAAACACTTCTGGTGGTTGTGCGTAACGAATAACATTAAACTTTTTTGCACCCTTTGTAACAAGCAGTGGTCCAATTTCAGACCAAACAATTTTATTTTTATCATACTTGACTGAGTTATCAATTAAGAAATCAATTAGTGGTGAGTCTTGTGGCATCTTTAATATACCATTGGCAAGACGTTGATCTTCTTCAAATCCAAAGATATAATTTCCAAAGTTCCAGCTTGCCTTTAAGCATATTGAGTCTGTGTCTGTCCAGATTAATCCAGTCTTCTTAATCATAGTATATCTAAACATGTCTGCAAATGGGCCATACGAATTTTGTACCTTGAAAATTTCAGATTCAGGTATTATCTCATTAGCATCAGCCTTGACTACACCATTTGGAACTTTCATGTTCATGTCATAAACAAACAGTGTAAATGAATGACCATAATATATAAATGAAGCAAGAGCTGTTTGTTCAACCTTACTTAATGGATTTCCTATCCACAATGATCCAAAATCAGCCATGAGTATATCCTATCATATAAAAAGAAAAGCCAGCCCATTTCTAGGCTGGCCCTCTTTATTTTATACTACTTAACTTGACTGCTTGTTCTTCCACCGCCAGAAGACTTCTTTGCAGGCGTTGCTGCTGCCTTCTTCTTTACTGGTGCCTTAGCAGCCTTCAGAGCCTTGTCTACGGCATCAGCATCTGGCAAGATACCAAAAGCCTTATCGTTAGGGTTGATTGCTCTAATTGCAACTGGTGCTACTGCTGCCACAAGTGCAGTCCATAGATCCTTTGGATCCGTAACTCCTGCCATGTATAGGGCTAGACCTGACGCAAGAACTGATCTTCCGTATGATGCTAATAGTGCCTCTAATTGTTTCTTATTCATTTTATTCCTCCTAGGATATAACTCGTGTTAGTAATGTAAAGCCAATCCATAGACCAATAATTCCTGCGACTCCCGCAAAAACTGGTGGTGCTGGTACTGGCAATTTGAATGCTGCGAACACGACACCGCATCCAAAACCTGTTAGTGTTGATAGAATAATATCTTTCATTGTCTTGCTCCATTTTCTAGTCTTCTTGATTCTACATATTTCTTTATAAAAGGAAGTATCACGTGAACCTCTTCTGAAGGTACAGCATTTATAAGTAGATGATTTATTCCCCTTTGCTCAAGAGTTCTAACAAAATCATCAAACTGCTCATGTGTAAAGTAAGCAGAATCTAAAACAGGAGTGGGGATCTCTCCCTTTTTCCAAGTAGGTCTAATTGAATAGTTGGTTAACAGGTCAAGCTCTTCTTCTGTTTCTCTAATGATTGGAGTAATTGCTAGCATTACTTCTGTATTTTCTAATTCTAAAGGAATGCTTGCAGACTTATGCCTTGATGTATCAGACCAACTTCCACGAGCATATATGTGATAAGGTAAAATAATTTTATGATTATATTTTTTTACTGCTTCAAAAACATAGTTGTTTGTTGTTGATACATAAACATCAAGTTGATTCCTATAGTTTGGATCACGATAATATCCTGGAGAATCTTTATCTTGGTCCATCTCATTCAATGTTTTAAGAAACTCTATCATGTAGTTTGATCTATCAACTGAGCTTGATTGATCATTAACATCTCCAACAATGCCACCAACTCCATCTTCATGGTCTTTGATATATCCAGATATTAGATTAATTTGAAGTCTATCTCTGTGTATTGTGCTCATTGATCTATTAATCATAGAAAGATATTGTGGAGAAATTGTGTATGGACGAATTGCAATTAAGTATTTAATGTTTTCATTGGGACTAAGATCTCTTGCTGTTTTTACAAACATGTCGCCTTCAGGTATGTCGTGTGTAAACATGACTCCAGAAAAGTTATGGTTGTTTAGATTGGATGGAGTTTTTGGGTCTGATGGACTTCCAATTACTCCTCCAAAATAGTAAAACTTCATCAAGGCTTTTCTCCATCTGGTAATACCTTCTTTAGCTCTTTGTAAGCTTGAGATATCTTTTTCATTGAGTGATAGTGTGGGTAAGCATCACCAACAAGACCATACTCATCAAAGTAGGCTATCTCTGGTTCAACCTCAGAAACAAATGATGATATTGATTCTTGAACATTCTCAATATATTCATATGCCCAGTCACGAGAATCAGACAAAAACTTAATAAAGTTTTCTTTATGAACATCGCTGTCTTTTTCTTCCTGTTGAGCATTGTTAAAAACATCTTGAACTCGTGACAATGATACAACAAGAACTTTAACTCTTTGTCTTAAAGATATAACCTTTAGTGTCATAAAAATAGCAGCGACTGTCACTGCAACAAGTAATGAACTAAGTATTACTACTGTTAGTCCTATTTCATTTATCATCATTTTATTGGCTCCCTTGTTACCAAAACAATTGCGCCTTCCATCTCAAGTGCTTTCTTTACTTGAACCACATACTGTAAGGCTTGCATTTTTTCATCATGGCTCATCCATAAAAAATCATACTCGTTTAGCTTAATGGTAAGAAAATGCTCGTTATCTATAACGCTTACACCAAAATCTTTTGGAGCAGATATTGATTTAAATGCTCTACGCATTGTGTCAGTATACATTTATCTACTCCTTTCCATTATCAACAGAATCAAATACTTCTTCAAGTGATTCCCAGCCAAGATCTTCTTTAACCTCTAATGCTGCAAGAAATATATCCCATGTTTCATATACATACTGTTTTGCAAGCTCGCTGGGTTCAACAAGTTCATTGTCAACTAAAAATGCAATTGGTAAGCCAATATCGTTATACTCAATAAAGTCTTTAAAGTACTTATCTGATTTATAGTCCACCCAAAGTTCTCCAAGGATTGAACATATTGACTCAAAGCTTGTCACTTTTTTTCCATTGTTAGAGATTTCCACATCTCACCCCATTTTTCTTTTGTTCTGTGTCTACTGAACTCTCTAGATATTTCGCCATTCTCTAAGTATATTCCGCCCCAAATTCCCCACTCTTTACCAGACACACCGTTGGCAAAGCATACTCTTTGAACTGGACATGCCTGACAAAGATTATCTATGATTGGTCTAACAAGCTCATCGTCTTCATATTTATCAAAAAATAAATTTGTATCCATATCAAAACAAGCACCTTCATCTTTCCATAAGTGTTGTTTCATATCTATACCTTATATCTGTTTGGAATATCCCACCCGTTGCGATCAGGCACAAAGTTTTTAGCTAAAAACCACTTTCCATTACGATAAATTCCATTGATTGCTGTTTTAGCCATGTCAGATTGTTTTGTTTCTACAACTGTCCAGCCATTCCAATGAAGATTGTAGTTCTTTGCTACAATCTTTTCCATTGTTTCTAAATTATTGATGATCATATATACCCCTTAGTATCTAAAAATTCCGACTTCAACATTATTTTGTTCTGCAGTTGTAACAAGCTTAGAGACAGGCTGCTTAGGCTTGCTAAGAAAAGCAAGATAGTTTACATGCTCTATGTTTTCCTCAATGTACCAAGTAGGAACTTGTACAAACTTAATCTTTCTTCCACGAGACTTCATGCCTCTTTCAGAGAGGTTACAAAACTCAGAAACAAAAGAGTTAACTGCTGCTGGTCCTGCTGAATAAACTACAAACTCTTTATCCCCATCTTGCATTCCAGAAAGAGCAACCCCCATAGCACGAAGAAAGACTTGATAATCATCAAAGTCAGTTGTTCCATGCACCGCTACTATCATCAGAATTTCCATTCTTTAAACTATCCAAAATGAATAGCATCTTATCAATATCCCGATTTGACATATTGTTTGTATCAATTGGCCTTACAGTTTCTGGATTAACTAATCCGTCAAGAGTGTCAGCCATATAAAACATATTGTCATGAACCCAATATGCATGATCTTCTAATATTAAAACCCTTACAGTGTTATTCTGTAAATGCTTTCTTGCTTGAGAAAGCTGTTTTGGCTTTTCAAAAAGATCTTTAGGAAGAAAATTTTTTACTATTCTGTGTATATCACTCTGGGTATACTCAACCTTCGTAAAGTATTTTTTTCTACCTTTTACTGCTATTATAATTATAGAGCATACCGCTATCAATGTCAAGCTGATAGCTAGCAAAATAAGCATTAGTTTTCCTTTTTAGGATGCTTAACAGTATAATTATCAATTATAGACTTAATTGTGCCATTTTTATTTAAACGGACAATCTTGCCATTTTTAATCTGTGTTGGATTAAAAGAACCAGCCTTCTTCTTTGGCATTATTGATTACCATTTTCTGTTGGCTTAAAGATATGTGTTAGTGACTCTGATCTTGTATAATCCTTACCAAAGTCAGCAAACAGTGCCTTATCCTTTTCACGATTAACAATTCCTCTTGACCATGAGAAGCCTGCGTCTCCACCCCATGCAAGCCACATAATGTATCCATTAGAAGGGTTTGCTGTGTTTCCCCAGTCCTTACCCTTCTTATCTACTTCATGGCGTGAGAAGTATGAATACATCCTCTTAACAGTACTAAGAGATAAAGTTTCTCCTCTTGCTAACTGCCCTGCACGAGTCCAGCCAACTGCAGTTCCTGCACCATTAGCCTTTCCATCTTCCTTAAACTTAATTGCTCTACGAGCAGCAGATCTTGCTCCTGCTGGTGGAGAGTATCCTTCTGCCTTTGATACTGTATCTGTTTCATATTCAACAGTATCGTCATCTTCCCATAGGTCATCTGCTTTTGCAGCAGGAACACAGTTAGGGACCTTCTTACCATTTTCACCTGGCTTCATTCCACGTTGTACGTATCCATCCCAGCAAGGTGCTTGCTTAGAAATATCTTCTGGACAACATTCTGATTTACCAATTGATGCATCATACATTGCCATAGCAACTTCTGAATCTTCTGGCTCTTGTGGCAGTGGGTCAATAGCAACCATTAGTGACATCATACATCCTGTGTATAGGTTTGTTGCTTCCCAGAATCCATTTTCTTCTTGTTCAAATAACTGAATTAGTACCGCTGGATTTTCCTCAGATGCTTCAAGAGAATATTCTCCTCCAGGTACGCCAAGCATGCCTTCACGCATTACATGTACTACCTGACCAATATGAACCTCTTCATCAGATCCATGTGCTGTCATGGCGAAATCGCCTTCTTTTAAGTTTGGCATACCCTTACCTATATTTCCTTCGCTAATGTTAATTGCATATATTTGTGCAGCTGCTGCTGATCTTGTCTTATGACAACCCATGACTTCTCCACCCTCTTTTACGGCAGGGTATCCTGAGCAACCGTAACTTCCTTTAGCACCTACATGATATGGCATATAACGATTATATCAGACTTCTTGGTTGTATTTTTTACTTTATTTCCCTGTTATTGGTAAAGCCCATCTTTTCTTTAGCATCCTTCAAAGACTCAGTATCAGGGGCTCCCCAGTAGCCAACATACTCACCACTAAATATCTCATCATAGTTCTTCTTAGCAAGAGACTGCATTTTAACCAAATACCTTCTTCCAGGCTCTAAGACATTCTTTGCTGCTCTCCAGTTCCATTCAGGGTCTATCAGTATACCCTCGCTACTATTTTCTACTGTATGTTGAACAAATTTATTAAGGCTTAACATGAGTGGTTTTTTTATTGCAAAAATTCTATACCCTCTAGATAAAAGTCTTAGTCCATAATTAGCCTGATCTCCATGAAAAATATCTTCTGGATCATGCATCATTTCTCTTGTCATTTTGTGTTTAGAGAAAACTATTGATGCATGAATACAGCTAACTTCACAATATTCTCCATCACCAAACTCATGCACTCCATATGTCACTGGAAATCCAACCATTGACTCTGTAAAGTTTTTCCCTTGCCACCCATCAAATGTTATTTGTGGTCTTGTGTTGTGGTATGGCTCATCTATTTCTGTAAACTCATGATAGTTATTTCTATATATATCTATTTTTTTAATATTATTTTTAACAAAAACATCGTCATCAGACATCAAGGATTCTCTGTCTTCAACATTGTAGTATAGATTTCCTCTAGGTATCCCAGTTAAAACAATCTTGTCTGATGATATCTCTTTAGATATATTGACAAAATTTTCTATTAAGCGTAAATCCCAGTCTTTTGTAAACACTGTGTGTGCATCTATTTGCAAAACATAGTCATGATCTTGTGTTGATAAAAGAGACGCATTCATTCTTCCAAATCCTACACCCATTGGAACATTGCTAAGTAGCTCAACATATAGTATATTTGGATGATTATTGAAGAACTGTTTGTCCATTAGGGTTTTTTCTTTTTCAACTATATTATTAAATACACCAAAATGTATTCTGTTTGGATAAGCAGCCAAATACATTGCACTTTTTATTGTATGCTCAATAAAATATTCTTGGCATGCAGCAATTGTAACAAAAATAGTTGATTCTTTATCTACAAAATTTACGTCATGCATTTTTGATAACACGCTTTAGTTCCTGTAACGACCATCGTTCTTGTTTAGATAGTTTGTCTACTTCATGTTGGTCATAAGATTTTTCAGTTAAAGATATTAGAGGATCATCCATTAAGAAATTTATGTCCACATATCCCTTTTCCCATAAAACCATAAGCTCATCATTAACGAAGTTAAGATGATCATGGTACAGCTCTGGCATTATTTCTTTTACCTTTGGAGTAAAAGCATACAGCATTTCACCACTTTCAGGGTCAACTCCAGCAACTTCTATTCCGCCCTCAAGAATAAGATGGTCTATAATTTCACTGATGTGTTCATCATCAAACATCAATAAAGTCCAAAAATTCTTGACGAGTTTTTGCACCATTCATTCGTTTTACTTCACGACCATCTTCAAGCAGGATGTATGTTGGAATAGATCTAATTCCAAACTTTTCTAAAAGCTCAATCTCAGAATCTGCATCTACAAATACAAAATCAACAAGTCCATCTCGTTTTAATTCTTCTGCAATTGGTCTAGTCCTCTGACATGGATTGCACCACTCAGCAGTAAAATAAAGTACGTGACTCATTTTCCAGACTTCTTTCTAGCCTTTGCAAGAGCATCAAAATCCTTTACCTTGGTATCTCCCATGTATCCCCAAGCATAACCATCATTAATCATCTTATCATTAAGAGATTCTGTGTCACCATTAATGTATACCCAGCCAAGAATACGACCATACTTTTCAGATGAATCCATCTTTTCAGTTTTAATAACAACAGACTTAGCATCCTTAAGATGCTTCTTTAGGTATTCTTTAGACTCAAGACCAAGCACTTTCTCAGCAAGATCCTTTGTGCGAGACTCAGGGGTATCAATACCAGCTAGTCTAACACGTGATTGAAATAGAATATCAAACCCTAAATCAATAAGAACATCAATGGTATCTCCATCTACTACATTCTCTACTTTTCTTACGTAGTACTCATACATAATCTTTATCCTTTAGTTTGTTTTGAACTAACTTTTCTCTCTCATCAAGAACAGTCAAAGCAAAAGACATCATTTTCTTATAGCCTTCAGGATTATCCATGATCTTGTTATAATGATGACCACAAAACATTAGATCTCCAGACAGTCCAGTTACTCTTACCAAAGCCTCTGCAGCACAAGAATCACAACGATCAGCTGGTTTTAACACCCACTCTTTAACAACTTCTTCTTCTGTAATCATTGTATTCATAGTATACTCCTACTTTCTATTATCAGTGGAATAGAACCCACTACCGTTGAAAACTGCTCCTACACTAGAGTATACACGAACCAGTGGTAGATTGCAAGTTTCACAATCATACCCTGGGTCGTCTTCTTTTATACCACGAACTTTAGTATAGTCTTTACTGCATGACTCACACTTATATTCGTATGCTGGCATTACTTAACCTTATTTCCAAACTTTGCCCATAGTCGTTCATGAATAAAGTATCCAGCAGCTTCAAAGCCTATATACATAAGTGCTCCTAGAGTTGCATACTCCCACTCTCCAGTAAACAAAAATATAATTCCAGAAAGAACTACAAGATGAAATGTTTCCCAACTTAAGGTTTTAATTGAACTCTTTCTAGTTGATTCCATTTACTTTACCTGACTAGTATTTTTACCGCCACCAGATGACTTCTTTGCAACAGGCTTAGCTGATTTCTTAGCAGCATCTGCTGAAGTAGTCTTTACTGGTGTAGGTGCACTTGCTGCTACCTTGTTAAGTAGTGGTGCATTCTCTTCTCCAGTATAAACTGGACGACCCCAACCAACAACAGCATTGACCAACTTCTTCTTGTTATTCTTTACATAACCACGAGTCTTCTCTACACACATTCCGCCATTTCGCTGGTCTCCCTTAGCAGTTCCTGAAGTGTTTCCTTCAATAACCTGGATAGTTCCATCACCATTGTTCTTAATGCAAAGTCCAACATGTGAAATACGATTTACACCATCTTCTGGGAAATCAAAATAGATCCAGTCTCCTGCTTGTGGGTCGTCATTGCGAGCATCTGACCAACGCTCAGCTTTCTTAAACCAATCTGCTGCTGCTACTGTTGATGCAGACTTAGGGAATGACTTTACTCCCGCTGTAAATGCACACCAAGAAACAAATGATTGGCACCATGGTTGGAAGTTTACCTTAATCCATGCGCCGTACTTTGTTTCATTATCTTTTGGGCCTTCAATTGTGCCCACTTCATTCTTTGCAACCTCAATGATTGCCTCTAGTGATCCTTTAATCGCCATTTTACCCCTCCTATAGGTATTTATCTATTATAGCATTAGGAGGCTTTGTGTGTCAAACGATAATGAGTTCTTATCCTATGACAGTTTGCACAGACCACCTCACACTTTGCTATTTCTTTTTTAATAGCTGCCCAAGAAAATCCATCATGAATCATTCTAGATATATTGTATTTTTTATCATGTAGGTGATCAAAATCTAGGACTATTGGATTATTGACACCGCAGTCTGCACACCCAGCAGACTCTTTGATTTCTGACAGCCGTTTTTTAAACTGTTGTTTATTATAATGCACCAACTCTTTGTCAGTCATAATAATAGTTAGATGTTATTGCTAGTTGTTCTCAGGATTAATTAATGACTTTTTACCAGCAATTAGTTCCTCTATATGCTTGCAGATAACGTCATACTCTTCTTCAAAGATTTTTAGTGATCTTCCTGGACCAACATCAATATTGCGCCCTTCAGCTGCTGCTGCTTCCTTTACACCCTTTTCTGAGTCATAATTTAAAACAGTGCACTGATAATGCTTATCAACAAAACCATCTCTATCAACAAGGTACTTCTCAAAGTTTCCACCCTGCTCTGACCCCTCATCAAAACCACGATTTAACCAATAAGAATAATATTCTTTCTTATTAGTGTTGCCAAGTTGTATATTTTTATTTTTTAAATTTATTTGATGTTCTGCAATAATTTGATAAAGCTCATGCATTGGCTTTCTAGGTTGTCCTAAACCATTTACTTCTTTATTGCCATTGTGGGGGCTAAGCTCATTTACAGACATATTTGGATTTGATGCTACCATTTCTGAAAACTGAAAAGTAACTCCATAAACATCTCTACCGTATTCCTGTGAATCTAAACCACAAGTAATTCCTTGAGACCATCTTCCGTGAGTGATTCCTGGACCACAGTAATCATTTGTTGGGATAGCAACTATTTGAAAGTCTTCTCCACCATACTTATCCTGAAGCATCTGAAGAACTTCCATTTGATTGGCGTTGCCACAACCAACAGTTGTGTTAACTACCATTGTTACCTTACCCTTGAATTGATCAAGGAAGTTTGGTGTGCCTTCAGCTGAGCTTAGACTTATATCATATATTGATTTCATACTATCACCTTTTCATTATTTAGAATGGATCGCTGCCCAGCTATTGCAGACTCTATGTCTTTACAAACAAGGTCATACTCTTCTTCAAATATTTTTTTAGATCTTCCCATACCCATCATAACTGGATGGCCTTCTTCGCTTAAGGTGTCCTTTAATGTTTTTTCTATATCATAGTTTAGAACTGTACAGTTATAATGTTTAATTACATATCCATCTTTATCAATAAGATATTTTTCAAAATTTCCACCCATTGTTTCACCCTGATCAAAACCAAGATTTAACCACCAAGAGTAGTAGTCCTGTGAAGGATTTATGCCAAGCTTATAGTTTGTTTGCTTTATTTCTGCCATTTGATCAGATATTTCTTTATACATTGGATGTACTGGAAGATTATCTTGACCTAAACCATTCTTTCCATGTGCTTGAGATACTTGTGGGTGTGGATTAGAGCCAACCATTTCAGAATATTGAAAGGTTACGCCGTATGCATCTACGCCGTAGTTCTTAGAATCTAAACCGCATGTAATTCCTTCTGACCACTTGCCTTTTGTTACTCCAGGACCACAGTAATCATTAGTTGGAATACCTACAATCTGAAAGTCATCTCCGCCATACTTAGCTTGCAACCATTGAAGTACTTCTAATTGATTTGCATTTCCACAACCAACAGTTGTGTTTACAATCATTGTTACTTTACCCTTGAACTGATCAAGAAAATTAGGGTTTCCTTCAGCCGAATTTAACGGAATATCATAGATTGATCTCATGTCTTGATTATATCATAAATTAAAAGCCCCACACAGGCAATTCACCTGACTTGCGCCACGGTCTCTATCCAATGGGTAACTAATCCATCACTAAGGTCCTGTGTGGGGACTATTATATTGTACTACTTGATTTTGATTGTCTTTGGCTTTTTATCCTCTGGAACGATACGGTCAAGCTTTAAGCTTAACATACCATCCTTTAGCTCAGCACTAGTAATTTCCATATACTCTCCTAGTGCAAATGATCGTGTAAACTTACGACCTGCAATACCATTGTGGATAACTTCTGGATACTTTTTTCTTCCGTCAGTATTGTCCTCAATCTCTCCCTTAACTAACAATGTTCTATCATCTAGTGTTATCTCTAGGTTATCTTTAGAGAATCCAGCAACAGCAATAGAAACTAGATAGGAGTCTTCCTCTAACTTTAAAATGTTATATGGAGGATACGATTGTGAGTTTGTTTGATATGCTCTGTTTAAACGATTTAGC
>JACCEC010710818.1_pt1 | contig 18228 bp, 14 predicted proteins | sample 7450121 | NCBI WGS metagenome assembly JACCEC01 (sample SAMN15323455, study PRJNA562643) | freshwater metagenome | isolation source: river surface water | place: USA:Blue River Watershed | collected 2017-08-18 | reverse complement strand
TGGAGAGAAATTTGGATTTAACATTAATTTGAGATACCAAGACGCTTTCTTGTGGCAAGCAAGTTTCAATCAGCCTACCACAACGGGAGTACCATTCTTCACGAACACGACAGTACCTGCGATTACAAATTTAGATGCACAGGTAAGCTATAAATTATCATCAATGAAATCAATTATCAAAATTGGTGGAACAAATATCGGCGGAAAACCATATATCCAAGCGTACGGAAGTGCCGCAGTAGGTTCTATGTACTACGTTTCGATTACTTTTGATGAATTATTGAACAAATAATGTATTGAAAGATTATATAATTTTCATAATTTTCTTTGGTTTAAGTCAAAAAAGAGCTTCCGTTTGGAGGCTCTTTTTTTGTTAGACAAATCTTAGAATTTTTATATAAATCAATTAACTTTGTATCGTAAAATGTTTTTTGATGTCGTAAAGGATTGTTTGATATTTTTTTAGTATTGTACCATCCTTTTTATATCCCCAAGACACCATATTCATTGTAAATTTTGTCTCCTGATTTTGGGGTAAGGAGCTTTTTTAAAAATGGAAAAAATTAAAGTTGCAAATCCAGTAGTAGAGTTAGATGGCGATGAAATGACTCGCATCATTTGGCGTTTTATCAAAGAAAAATTGATTCTTCCTTATCTCGACTTAGATATTAAGTATTATGATTTGGGAGTGGAGTACCGTGATGAAACGAATGACCAAGTGACGATTGATTCTGCAAACGCAATCAAAAAGTATGGCGTTGGTATCAAATGTGCTACTATCACACCTGACGAGGCTCGTGTGAAGGAGTTTAATTTGAAACAAATGTGGAAATCTCCTAACGGAACAATCCGTAATATCTTAGATGGAACAGTTTTCCGTGAACCAATCGTTTGCCAAAATGTCCCTCGTTTGGTATCTAATTGGACTTCTCCGATTATTGTGGGAAGACATGCTTTTGGTGACCAATACCGTGCGACTGATTTTGTGGTAAAAGGACCAGGAAAATTAACTATGAAATTTGAAGGTGCTGATGGTACTGTACAAGATTTTGAAGTATATAATTACAATGGTGGTGGGGTTGCTATGGGTATGTATAATACTGATGAATCTATCCGTGGTTTTGCACACTCTTGTTTTAATGTCGCTCTAAACAAAAAATGGCCTCTTTATTTATCTACAAAAAATACAATTTTGAAGAAATATGATGGTCGTTTCAAAGATATTTTTGAAGAAATTTATCAAAGTGACTATAAAGCTAAATTTGAAGCTGCAGGAATTGTATATGAGCATAGATTAATCGACGACATGGTTGCGTCTGCTTTGAAATGGAATGGTTCTTTCGTTTGGGCTTGTAAAAACTATGACGGTGATGTGCAGTCTGACTCTGTCGCTCAAGGTTTTGGCTCTTTAGGCTTGATGACTTCTGTATTGGTAACTCCAGATGGGCAAACTTTAGAAGCTGAAGCTGCTCACGGAACAGTTACTCGTCACTACCGTGACCACCAAGCAGGAAAACCTACTTCAACTAATCCAATTGCTTCAATTTTCGCTTGGACTCGTGGTTTGGAGTTCCGTGGAAAATTAGATGGTAATCAAGCATTGATAGACTTCTGTCAGGCATTGGAGCAAGTGTGTGTAGAAACTGTAGAGTCTGGTAAAATGACTAAAGACTTAGCGGTTTGTATCCATGGAAATAAAGTATCGCATGGCGAACACTATTTATATACAGAGGAGTTTTTGGATGCAATCGACCAAAACTTAAAAGCCAAATTAGCTAAATAATGAATGGCTTTCTGTATTAATAAAAAGGCTACTCACCATGAGTAGCCTTTTTTGTGAATTTATTTACCTCTTTCTATCGCCATCTTAACGGCTTGGTAGGCATTCACGACACCACCCGTGAGGGATAATTCACTGAAATTGACTTTCTTAGATGTTCCTGGTTTATTTACTTCTTCGTTTAATTTTACTGAAGATTTGAGGATGATTTCCTTAATTTCTGACGCACTTAGGTTAGGGAAATAAGATTTGAGCATAGCCGCTACTCCCGTAGTAGCGGGAGCTGCCATACTTGTGCCACTTTTTTCTTCATATTTCGACCCCGGCACTGTCGAGTAAATATCTACTCCAGGAGCAAATACATCTACGGTATTTTTACCGTAATTACTAAAGCTGGCTACTCCATTTACTCCCGATTTCCAAGATAATGCACCTACCGAAATCCAATTGACAGCAGTACTGCCATTCTCATAAGTATCGGTTGGATAGTGCTTTTCTACATCGGTATCCAGATTGTCATTACCTGCTGCTGCAATCATCAAAACACCTTTAGATTGGGCATATTTTACAGCATCATCTACCCATTTTTTGTTGGGTGAATATTTTTTTCCAAAGCTCATATTGATAATCATGGCTCCATTATCAGCTGCGTATCGAATGGCATTGGCAACATCTTTATCTCGCTCATCTCCGTCGGGAACAGTTCTAACGACCATTATTTGCACATTTTCACAAACGCCTTTTATACCAAGGTTGTTATTTCTGTTGGCTGCAATGATACCAGCAACATGTGAGCCGTGCATGGCATCAGGTCCTACTACTTCATTGTTTCCGTAAGCACCATATTCCAATTTATTAGGTTTATCTCCTACTACACTTCTGCCATCGAAATCTAAATTATAGTTGTACTTTTCTTCATTTTCAAAATGTTCGATACCTTCTTTGATGTCTTGTGCTGTGATTCCCATTGAGCTGAAGCGTTTATAAGTTTGTTTGGCAGACCTGATTTTCTTTTCTGCTTCATTATCTTCGATTGCTTCCACTTTTTCTGGACTCAACTTTTCGGTATGTAAATATTCTTTTAAGATTTTTTCAGACTCTAAATAATTGTCTAAAATTTGCTGATAAAATTGAACAGATTGTTTACTTTCCATCGATTTTTCTTCAAATTCAGTACCTAATTTTTGATAAAAATCGTATTCCTCTTTGTTTTTGTCAATCAATTTTTGAGGAGTGGGATGACCAAATTTTGATTGTAATTGCTTATAAATTCTAGTCAATTCTAATTGTTCGTGATGCACATCTCGACCATCTTTGCCACCAATAAAATCCCAACCATGAATGTCATCAATAAATCCGTTCTTGTCGTCATCTTTATTATTTCCGGCAATTTCTTTTGTATTCGTCCAAATTTTATCTTTCAAATCTTCGTGATAAATGTCTGTACCGCCATCGATAACTGCCACAACGACTGGCTGAGACGGGCGACCCTTTAGTAATTCCTCATAAGCACGCTCTACACTCATGCCCCTGATGCCGTCTTTTTCATAATCTAAATTTTGCCAATTTGCTTTGGTTTTTAGTTCTTGTGCCTGAGTTCCTAAGGCAATGCTTGCCAAAATCAGCACTGAAGTAATGTTTTTTTTCATTTTTTGATTTATTTACGAATAAAAATGTATAGTGAAAATTAAACGAAAGTCTGTTTTTTTTATTGGAATGCTTGTTCAAAATCCCTAATTAAATCTTCTATATGCTCGATACCTACCGAAATTCTCAGTAAATTGTTAGGACTTGTAGAGTGTATTCCTTCCACCGAATACCGATGTTCAATCAAGCTCTCTACGCCTCCCAAGCTCGTGGCATGTTTGAATAGTTTGAGCTTAGATGCCAATGATAAGGCTTCTTTTTCCCCACCCTTTACAAGAATCGACATCATGCCTCCAAAACCACCAATCATTTGTTTTTGAGCAACCGCATGGTATTCGTTAGAGGCTAAACCTGGATAATTGACTTTCTCTATTTCTGGACGTGCCTCAAGAAATTGGGCAAGTAATAGGGCGTTTTGGGCATGTACAGGCATTCTGACGGCAAAAGTCGATAAACTTCTGTTTAACAGCCAACAATCGAAAGGGGAAGGGACTGCTCCGCCAACACTTTGAAAGGTTCGAATGGCTTGAGCTAAAGTTTCAGATTTATCGCTTGGAAAAATAATACAACCGCCCAAAATATCCGAGTGTCCGCCAAAGTATTTGGTAGTGGAGTGCATCACTAAATCCACACCAAATTGAAAAGGCTTGCTGAAATAAGGAGTCGCCCAAGTATTATCACAAGCTACCAAAATTTGGTGCTTGCGGGCAATCGAAACAATGCTTTCAATATCCGCTATTTTAAGGCTTGGATTAGAAGGTGTTTCTATCCATATCAGTTTGGTATTTTGTTGGATGGCATTTTCTATCTTTTGCGGAATACTCATGTCAACGGCTGTGCAAGTAATATCGTAGCTTTTATACAAAGAATCGATAATTACCTTCGTATTATAATAAATATCATCAGGTAAAATAACATGAGCGTCTTTTCCTAAAGCGTGAAAGACACTTAAAGTTGCTGCTTGTCCAGAAGCAAAAGCGATAGCTTCCGAACCGCCTTCCAAGGCTGCTAATTTTTGTTCTAAATCTCTTCGGTTAGGATTAGAAGCACGGGTGTATATATCCCGTCCATCTACAAGGTTTCCTTCCGAATCCCGTTCAAAAGTAGTCGATAAAGTGATGGGAGAAACCACCGCACCGGTATGGGCATCGCCATGATTTCCGGCATGTATGGCAAGAGTTTCGATTTTCATGCGTAATTTTGTATTTATTATAAAACAATGCTTGTTTATCGAGCTGATATTTTGAATTTTCAGCCCTGTTTTCATTATTTGCCAATATACAAAGATAGTTTAAAAGATGAATCAAAAACTCAATATTATTAAAATAGGGGGCAATGTCATTGATAATCCCAATGCTTGTTCGAAATTTCTCCAAGATTTTGCTGGTTTGGATGCTTCCAAAATTTTAATACATGGTGGTGGAAAAGTAGCTACCAAAATAGCTGTCAAATTAGACATCGAAACTAAAATGGTCGAAGGGCGACGTGTGACTGATTTGCCCATGTTGGAGGTCGTAACGATGGTTTATGGTGGATTGGTAAATAAACAAATCGTTGCTCAACTTCAAGCGGCTGGTTGTAATGCCATTGGTTTGACAGGGGCAGACGGAGGGGTAATTTTAGCTAAAAAACGCCCAGTAAAGGAAATTGATTATGGTTTTGTAGGGGATGTGGATAAAGTGGATAACTTGTTGATAAGTCATTTTTTGGAGTATGGATTAACACCCGTATTTGCTCCGCTTACTTTTGATAAGGACGGAAATATGCTCAATACCAATGCCGATACCCAAGCTTCGGCGGTGGCAGTAGCGATGGCAAATCAGTATGAAGTAAATTTAATTTATTGTTTTGAAAAAAAAGGTGTACTTTCGAATCCTGAAGATGATCATTCGGTCATCCATCAGCTAAATCCCGAATTATATGCCAAATACAAGCAAGATGGCATCATCAATGCTGGTATGATTCCAAAATTGGACAATGCTTTTGCTGCTTTACAAAAAGGGGTAAAGAGGGTAATTATCTGCCATGCCGAGGAGGTAAAAGAGGCAGTTGCCGAAGGAACAAAAGGCACACAAATCATGCTCTAAAAAATACATTAACCGAAAGAATATATGACTCCAAATTTAAGCTCAATCGAAGCAATTACGCAAGATGCAATTGAATTGTTGAAAGATTTAATCGAAACAGAATCGTTCAGCAAACAAGAAGACGGCACTGCCGCTATTATTGAAGCGTTTTTTAGAGAAAGAAATATCCCCTACAAAAGAAAAAAGAATAATATTTGGGCTTTCAACAAATATTTTGATGCCTCTAAACCAAATGTTTTACTCAATTCTCATCATGATACTGTCAAACCAAATCCTTCTTGGACTTTGAATCCCTTCAATCCTTTGGTGAAAGAGGGTAAACTTTTTGGTTTGGGAAGTAATGATGCTGGGGGATGCTTGGTTTCGTTGTTGGCGACTTTTTGTTATTATTACAATCAAAAAGATTTGAAATACAATGTTATCATGGCTGCCACGGCAGAGGAGGAGATTTCGGGAAGAGAGGGATTGGAAATGGTGGTGCCAGAATTGCCTGAAATTGAATTTGCCATTGTAGGTGAGCCTACGCAAATGCACTTGGCAGTTGCCGAAAAAGGTTTGTTGGTATTGGATTGTGTAGCACATGGGAAGTCTGGGCATGCAGCAAGAGATGAGGGAGAAAATGCTCTTTATAAAGCTGTGCAAGACATCAATTGGTTTCAAACTTTCCAGTTTCCGAAGGTTTCTGATAATTTAGGTCCAATCAAAATGAGCGTTACCATGATTAATGCTGGTACGCAACACAATGTAGTGCCAGATACGTGTAAATATACAGTGGATATCCGTGTAACCGAGCAATATACTTTGGAAGAAATTACGGATATTGTGAAGGAGAATATTCAGAGTGAAGTCAATCCTCGTTCGATTCGCTTGAGGCCTTCAAGTATTCCGAAAGAGCATCCGATTGTGCAGGCAGGAATAGCGATGGGAAGAACTACTTATGGCTCGCCCACTACATCCGACCAAGCTTTATTGGATTGTCCTTCTTTAAAGATGGGTCCGGGAGACTCTGCTCGTTCTCATACCGCAGACGAGTATATTTATTTGGCAGAAATTGAAGAGGGAATTCAAATGTACATTGATATGTTGGGTAAAGTAATTCTTTCTTAAATCAGTATTTAATTTTTTAAATTAGATTGATAAAAAAATGGCTTTCTGTTTCAGAAAGCCATTTTGATTTTATTTTCTTTCGCCAGAATTTTGGATACCTGCCGGTTTGTTTCTTTGTGCTTCTTGCATAGGGTTTGGCGTACCTGAGCCATATCCTCTTTGTTTGTAAGCTTGGAAACGTGTCGGTTGTTCAGGCTCTTTAGGGAAAGCATTGTCCGAAGTGTCGATATCAGGAATTTCGTGATAAGGGTCTAATTTAAACTTCGCTACTTTCTTCGTGGTAATCAAAGTCTTTTTCACTTCTTTATCATTCAATCGCCAAATTTCTACCGGAATGCGAACATCCTCAAAAGTACCATCTTCATATTCCATACGAATGATAACAGGCATCACCAAGCCACCTTTATTTTTGAGGCTCAGTACATAAAAGTTTTTACCTGATTCTACTAATTTTTTATCTTCTTCGCTTAAAGTAGAAAGATACTGCTCGTATTTCTTTTTATCGGCATCTGTCACAGCAAATTTATCATAAGTATTATAAAAATCTCTCATGCTGGAGTCTGCTTCTACTACTGTTTGCTTGATATCTGTTTTGTTTCGGATATTGCTGAGGGTTTGTGCTTTGGCTTCAGCATCTGCTTTAGCGGCAGCTTTCAAAGTGCCTGGATTTTGCGAGTCTATCGTAAGCCATTCTACATTCGTAATCGCTTGGTCGGCAGGCTCAACTCCGTAAAACCATCCTTTCCAAAACCAATCCAAATCTACACCTGAGGCATCTTCCATGGTTCTGAAAAAATCTGCCGGAGTAGGGTGTTTGAATGCCCAGCGGCGTGCATATTCCTTGAAGGCATAGTCGAATAATTCTCGTCCCATAATGCTTTCTCGAAGGATATTCAAACCTGTAGCAGGCTTTGAATAGGCATTCGGTCCAAATGTTCCAGGTATAATATTATCAGAGCTACTCATAATGGGATTTTGCTTGTCCGCATCGAGTTTCATATAATCAGTAATGTATTGCGGTTCGATGCCAGTGGCAGGGAAATCTCTGTCCCACTCCAAACAGGTAAGTCCTTCCAAAAAGGAATTAAGACCTTCGTCCATCCAAGACCATTGACGTTCGTCTGAGTTGACAATCATTGGGAAGAAATTATGCCCTACCTCATGAATGACAACTAAAATCAGGAAGTTTTTGATACCTTCCGAATAAGTCCCATCTGGCTCGGGTCTCGCCCCGTTGAAGCTCATCATAGGGTACTCCATGCCTCCTACTGATCCGTGTACCGAGTAGGCAACTGGATAAGGATAAGGAATGGTACGTTTAGAATAATTGATAAGGGTATGTGCCACTAATCTGGTAGAATACTGTCCCCAAAGTGGATTTGCTTCTTTCGGATAGAGCGACATAGCCCATACTTTTTTCCCTTCAACATCTACTTGCATGGCATCCCATATAAATTTTCGGGAAGCGGCAAAGGCAAAATCACGTACGTTTTTGGCAGCATAAATCCATGTTTTTTTACCACTTGGTTTACCTTTTTCTGCTGCTTCTGCTTCTTCTTGGGTTACGATGGCAATCGGGTTTTTGGTGTTTTTAGCTTGTTCCCAACGCTTCAATTGTACCGCATTCAGTACTTCTTTAGAATTTTGAAGCTCTCCGGTCGCTCCTACTACCATATCGTTCGGAACTGTCAGGGCTACTTTATAATCACCAAAGGGTAAAGTAAATTCACCTTGTCCTAAAAATTGCTTGTGTTGCCAGCCATTCACATCATCATAGACAGCCATTCTCGGAAACCATTGGGCAATTTCATACAATACATTGCCGTCTTTCGGGAATCTTTCATAGCCGCTTCTGCCACCAATGCTTTTGAGGTCAATGATATTGAATTTCCATTCCACAGATAGCGTAAAACTCATGCCTTTGCTTAGGGCTTGGGGCAAATCAACCCGCATCATCGTACCGTTGATGCTGTGGCGGAGGTCTTTCCCTTGGATATCTTTGACCGACAAAATCTTAAATCCATAATCTTTGTCGTTTGCTCCTTCTAAATTGCCAAGAGCATTAAAAGATGACCCATTACTCGGATTGATACTTGTGTTTTTTGTAATATTGCTATTAGAATTTTTAGAAAAGACATTCTGGTCTAATTGAAGCCATAAATACCTTAATTCTTCTGGGGCATTGTTGGTATAGGTTATTTTTTCAATACCCGTAATTGATTGGTTGCTATCGTCCAATTCGGCTTTGATGTCATAGTCAGCTTTTTGTTGCCAATAGTCTTTACCCGGGGCTCCTGAGGCACTACGGAAGGTATTAGGCGTGGGTAATGCCGCTCCCATCTGCTCGAATCTTGTATTAGAATGATATTCGGTTGAGTTGTTTTGGCGTTGAGCATTGACCGAAAAACCCCAAGAAACAATCAGCGATGCCAATAGTAAGTTTTTTTTCATAGAAAAATGGATGAAGTTTGATTGAGATGCGAAGATAAAAATTTCACTAACAAAAACATATACAAACTCGAAAAAACAGTCTATCTACTATTTATTTGGATGATGCTGTCTGTGATAAGTGAAAAGATTATTACTACTACAAGCTTTTTGAGAGCTTTTGATTAAAAAATATAGTATATGGTCAATATCCCAATCCAAAATCAGATGGTCTCGTCGAATACAAAGTTCATCTATGTTTAATGCTTGGTGGTGGTTGATATGGCAACCTCGTTCTGCCGAAGCACAAGACTGAAATCCTGCCTCAAAAACGGCTTTGCGACCCATTTCATTGAAATGAATAAAACGCCCATAAGGAAAAGCAAAGTGTTTGGTATCTCCGCATTGTCTGTTTAAAATGGCTAAAGTATTTTGACAATCTTCCACAAAAATATCTCGGGCTGTTTGGGCAACATTGATGTGGTTGAAGGTGTGAGAACCAATCTCATGCCCCATTTTTTGCATTGTTTCGATATCTTTCCAATTCATAAACTCTACGGGCGGAAAATGTAGCCGATTTTTGCAATAGTGGCGGATAGTTTCAAAGGATTGACTTTCAACAACAAAGGGATTGACAAAAAAACATGCTTTGGCATTGTATCTATTCAAAATTTCGGCTGCTCTGAGGTTATTCTTAAATCCATCGTCTGAACTAAAACAAATATAAGGTCGGTCGATGGTACCTGTCAGTATTTTATTAACACTTTCGGAATAAGATAAAAATTCATGATTGATACTCAGTTTTTGAAGTAATTGCTCAAAATTAGCCTCTTCATCCTGAAATATGTGGTGTATATAGATAAATTGAATTCGTGGTTTGTTTAAATAGCTTTCAATGTTTTTTACTTTATTTAATACCGAAAGACCATTGAGGGTATATTTTCTCAGTGTCCCTCTAAGTCCGTCTGGAATAGCTTTTTTTACTTCGGAATAGTTGTTAAAATAGTAGTTCATTGTTGTTTAGCACACGATAATTGGGTTAGCATACGTTAAAATTGCTCTTGAAAAGGGTAGTACTGCCAAAATATTTATAAAGGTAGCTTGATTCATAGAAAAATCAAAAAAATATAAATTCAAGGAAAATGAGTAGGATGATACCTGATGACAATTAATTGCAGGCAATTGCTTCAAATTATTGGTTTAATAGTAAAAAATATTCTAAAGTCTCCGAAAGACAATACCAAAACTGCCTTTAATTATTATGTTCAGAAAGATGATTATACAGGAGATCTTTATTTTTATAGGTGTCCTATGCAAGTTCTTCCTTATGAAAACCATGAGGAACTGCCAAAAGGGTGGGAAACAGATATAGTTAAACCAAGGAGACCTAAGGTAACTCAGGTCCCTTTAAAAATGTAAATATGAAAAAGTTTTTTAGAGAGTTAATCTCAGATGATAATAATATAAATGAACAAGCCTTTGTCGGTGTTGTATCATTCTTTGCTATGGTATTTTGTACTATTTGTTGATGTAATTATAGGTATGGTTGGTAATGAACTTGTCATAAAAGAATTTATCTTTGATGGATTTATGTTACTTACATTAGGTGCATTTGGTATTACTACTGCAGGTAGAATAATGAAGTTAAAGAACAAAGTAAAAGAAAAAGAAGAAAATGAAAATAACTAAGACAGGAGATGCTGGTATTGAGATGATTAAAACTTTTGAAGGTTTTAGATCTGCTCCATATAAATGTCCAGCTGGTATCCCAACTATTGGGTATGGTGCTACTTTTTATCCTAATGGTAAAAAGGTTACAATGGCAGATAAAGCCATTACAGAAGCAGAGGCTGTAGAACTACTTAAACATATGCTTGTAAGCTTTGAAAAGTATGTTGACAGTTACTGTAGAGATGATATCAATCAAAATCAATTTGATGCACTGGTATCATTTGTATATAACCTAGGTCCTGCAAACTTAAAATCTTCTACATTATTGAAGAAAGTAAATGCAAATCCAGAAGATGAAACTATAGCTGCTGAGTTTATGCAATGGGTAAAGGCCGGAGGAAAGACTTTAAAAGGTTTAGTAAGAAGAAGAGAAGCAGAATCACAATTATATTTTAAAAAATAAACTAATGGAATTAAGTAAACATTTTTTTATTGAGTGGATGGCTTCTTAACTTTAGATTCTCCTATTAACCAAAATAATTCCTTAAGTGATTCTAATTCCGAATTGAAATACTAACCCGTTTATATAGTTAAAATGTTATTTAGAAAAAAATCTGAAGAAAGGTGATGAATTAAAATTTCAATTAGTATGCTTGCATACTAATATTTTTTTTCTAAATTTGACAATGCTTTGATTAAATCACAAGAGCTTGGCTCAACGAGTGCAAAAATGCTATACATCAACAAACATTCAAATTTTATGGATACTTCACACGAATACGGAACACTTATCAATTTATCAGAAGAACAGATGGCTACCAAAGAGGCAGCCCGTGATTTTGCACGTACCTATTTATTACCTGATGTAAGGGAGCGAGATGCTCAGAGTATATTTCCGACAGAGGCGGTCAAAAAAATGGGTGAATTGGGTTTGATGGGTATGATGGTAAGCCCTGATTATGGGGGAAGTGGCATGGATACATTGTCTTATGTATTGGCTTTGGAAGAAATTGCCAAAGTGGATGCTTCTGCGGCAGTAATCATGTCGGTCAATAATTCTTTGGTCTGCTGGGGATTGGAAAAATATGGAACAGAAGCTCAAAAACAAAAGTATTTATCTCCTTTGGCGTCAGGAAAGGTAATAGGGGCTTTTTGTTTATCCGAACCAGAAGCTGGCTCTGATGCTACTTCGCAACACACGTCTGCATTGGATAAAGGAGATTATTATTTATTGAATGGGACAAAAAATTGGATTACCAACGGCGGAAGCTCGGATATTTGTTTGGTAATGGCTCAGACCAATCATGCTTTGAAACACAAAGGCATTAATTGTTTGATTGTGGAAAAAGGTATGAAGGGTTTTGTGGTTGGGAAGAAAGAAGATAAAATGGGTATTCGTTCATCGGATACGCATACCTTGATGTTTGCGGATGTAGAAGTGCCGAAAGAAAATAGGATTGGGGAGGATGGTTTTGGGTTTAAATTTGCCATGAATACCTTGAATGGCGGTCGGATAGGTATTGCAGCTCAGGCACTGGGGATTGCTGCAGGGGCTTACGAATTGGCTTTGACTTATGCCAAAGAGAGAAAATCTTTTAGTAAAGCTATTGCCGAACACCAAGCCATTCAATTCAAATTGGCAGAGATGTGTACCAAAATTCAGGCGGCAAGATTATTGGTGTATGAGGCTGCCCGACAAAAAGATGCAGGTAAAGATTATATCCAAGCCGCAGCTATGGCAAAATTATATGCTTCGGAAGTAGCTATGGAAGTCACCACGGAGGCTGTTCAAATACATGGTGGCTATGGCTATGTACGAGAATTTCATGTGGAACGTATGATGAGGGATGCCAAAATTACGCAAATCTATGAAGGAACTTCTGAAATTCAGAAGCTGGTGATAGCCCGTGAAATTCTGAAATAAGGTGCATATTGGCAGTAATATTTTTTATGTGATAGCTCTTTTATTGATGAGCATATTGCTCTTGCTGATAAATATATCGAGATTATATCAAGCTTTTGGCATTATTTGCGTAATTTTGCAAAATGGCAAATGTATTCAAATATTTGCCAAAGCTTTTTTATCAACGGCAAGGGAAATTTGGTTTTATGGACAAAAGTGCCAAAATATATATAGCAGGCCATAGAGGAATGGTTGGTTCTGCTATCGTCAGAAAATTAGAACAAGAAGGATACCAACACTTGGTGTACAGAACGTCCAAAGAATTGGATTTGAGAAATCAAGTAGCCGTTTTTGATTTTTTTGAGCAAGAAAAACCTGAATATGTCTTTCTTGCCGCTGCGAAGGTCGGTGGTATTGTAGCCAATAATACTTACCGTGCCGATTTTATTTATGAAAATTTGGCGATTCAAAACAACATCATTCATGCTGCTTATCTGAATCAGGTCAAAAAATTGCAGTTTTTGGGTTCGTCTTGTATTTATCCCAAATTAGCCCCCCAACCACTCAAAGAATCTTATTTATTGACAGGTTTATTAGAGCCAACCAATGAGCCTTATGCCATTGCTAAGATTGCTGGCATCAAAATGTGTGAGGCATATCGTAGCCAATATGGCTGTGATTTTATTTCGGTGATGCCGACCAATTTATACGGCCCGAACGATAATTATGATTTGCAAAACTCTCATGTCTTGCCTGCTATGATTCGTAAATTCCATGAAGCAAAAATCAATGGACAAGTAGCCGTAGAATTGTGGGGAACGGGTGCTCCTTTGCGTGAATTTTTATATGCGGATGATTTGGCGGACGCTTGTGTGTTTTTGATGAATCATTACAGCGAAGCAGGATTTGTTAATATCGGCTCAGGAACGGATATCAGTATCAAAGAATTGGCATTATTAGTGAAAGAAATTGTCGGTTACGAAGGAAATCTTCATTGGGATACAAGCAAACCGGATGGCACTCCTCGAAAATTAATGGATGTTTCGCAGTTGAAGGCACTGGGATGGGAGTATAAAACAACACTCAAAGAGGGAATAGCCTTGGCTTATCAGGATTTTCTTCAACATTCAATTTCTCCAAGATAATTTTAATTATATCAAATAGAAAACAGTACTATGAAAAAAGCCCTTATTACGGGAGTTACAGGTCAAGACGGTGCATACCTTGCTGAGTTTTTACTCGCCAAAGGATATGAAGTACATGGCATCAAACGTCGAAGCTCACTCATCAATACGGCACGTATCGATCATTTGTATAAAGATTTACATGAAAAAGACGCTAAATTCATCATGCACTATGGGGATTTATCGGATTCTACTAATATTATTCGGATTGTCCAAGAGGTTCAACCAGATGAAATTTACAACTTGGGGGCAATGTCGCACGTTAAGGTATCTTTCGACGAACCCGAATATACCGCCCAAGTAGATGGTATTGGTACACTCAGAATTTTAGAGGCAGTAAGGTTATTGGGTTTGACAGAAAAAACAAAAATTTACCAAGCCTCTACTTCCGAATTGTATGGCTTGGTACAAGCAGTTCCTCAATCTGAAACGACTCCTTTTTATCCTCGTTCGCCTTATGCAGTAGCCAAATTATATGGCTATTGGATTACTGTCAATTACAGGGAGGCATATAATATGTTTGCGGTCAATGGTATTTTATTCAACCATGAGTCGCCTTTGCGTGGAGAAACTTTCGTTACCCGCAAAATTACCAGAGCAGTGGCTCAAATTGCTTTGCAACAACAAGAAAAATTATATCTTGGAAACTTAGATGCCCAAAGGGATTGGGGTCATGCCAAAGACTATGTAGAGGCAATGTGGTTGATTCTACAACAAGAAAAACCAGAGGATTTTGTGATTGCCACGGGCATTACCACCCGTGTGAGGGAATTTGTCCGAATGGCTTTTGCTGAATTAGGAATCGAAGTGGCATTTGAAGGAGAAGGGGTGTCGGAGGTAGGAAAAGTACAAGCTTGTCACCAAGAGGCGTATCAATTGCCAATCGGAAAAGTGGTGGTAGAGGTTGATCCTAAGTATTTCAGACCAACAGAAGTAGATTTGCTGATTGGTGATCCAACCAAAGCAAAGTCTGTATTGGGTTGGGAGCCTAAATATGATTTGCCAGCATTGGTAAAAGACATGATGGCATCGGATATTCAGTTATTTTCAAAATAATTGGAAAGTACAAGAGACAAAAATACATTCAAAAAATAGAAGAGGCTTTGCCTCTTTTTCTGTCTTAACGGCTCAGACTTTCGCAGGTTTCAATAAAAAAATGTTGTGAAATAGCTGAAATAGGTTTTACTTTGAAAAAAAATAAACAATAATCGTTCTCTTATGAAAGGAATTATTTTGGCAGGAGGCTCTGGCACTCGGCTACATCCTTTGACTTTGGCTGTCAGCAAGCAACTGATGCCTGTTTACGACAAACCGATGATTTATTATCCTTTGTCTATTTTGATGCTTTCGGGCATCCGTGAAATACTGATTATTTCTACCCCACACGATTTGCCACATTTCGAGAAATTATTGGGCGATGGAAGTCGCTTGGGCTGTCGTTTTTCTTATGCTGTGCAGCCCAGCCCAGATGGTTTGGCTCAGGCATTTATCATTGGAGAAGAATTTATTGGAGATGACAGTGTTGCCTTGATTTTGGGAGATAATATTTTTTATGGAAGTGGCTTGAGTAAATTATTACAAGACAGCACCAATCCAGAGGGAGGAGTTGTATTTGCGTATCAAGTAACCGACCCGGAACGTTATGGGGTAGTTGCATTTGATAAAGATTTGAATGCCATCTCTATCGAAGAAAAACCGAGCCAACCCAAATCTAATTATGCCGTACCGGGTTTATATTTCTACGACAACCGAGTGGTTGAGATTGCCAAAAATATCAAACCATCGCCGAGAGGAGAATTGGAAATTACGGATGTAAATCGTGTATATTTAGAGGAAGGCAAACTAAAAGTAGGTATCATGAACCGAGGTACGGCTTGGTTAGATACGGGAACCTTCCAATCCTTGATGCAGGCCGGACAATTTGTACAAGTCATTGAAGAACGTCAGGGACTGAAAATCGGTTGTATTGAGGAAGTTGCCTACCGCATGGGCTACATCGATGCTGACACATTGGCACATATTGCTCAGCCTTTGGTTAAAAGTGGTTATGGACAATATTTGTTGAATTTGTTGAAATAATATTAAAATAGGTCTTATGAAAAATATCATAAGACCTATCTTGTTTTAGTTATTATTGCATGCTTCTATTTCTGCAATAAACACGCCATCGCTACTATCAAAACCTGGATTTAATATGATTGCATTTCCAGCTTTGTAGTTTATATTACCAGGACTTACAATTTTATTATTTGCGTCTATCGTATGAACTGCCTTAATGATATTTGAACCAGATAAATCTTGATTAAACTTATATAAATAAGGATGAATTTTGATAAATTTCAAGGCAGGGTTACTAGCAATTACTTGGTCAGTAGATGATACTCGAATCAAGTATTTACTACCTTCAAAAGTATTTAATGGAATTTTACAACTGATTGGCCCTACTTGGTTACTAGTGCCAATAATAATCGGTTTGGTGAATGTTCCTGAGGAATCAGAAAGTTCTACTCTAAATTGATTTCCAATGCTAAACGAACCAGTAGTACTGAAGTTAACCGTAATATTTGCACCAGCACAAATAGTAGTATCTGAAATAGTTGGAGCATTTATAGTAGCTAAATTCCCTACAACAGTAAACGTTGTTACGACAGGTCCATAGTTTTTAATTCCCTTCTTTCCATCTTGTGAGTATCCCGTGATAGTAAGATTATACGTGCCTGGGGTAAAATTTCTTCCATAAACGACACTCCCCAAATTACTAAATAGGGCAAATGGTTCAACACTTTCTATAAGATTCCAATTCATCTGTGGACCAGTTATATTCATTTCAACACTTTCAATTTTTATACTATCACATACAGGTTTAACCAAAATAGATAATTCTTGATTCATCTGATTAATTTTCATTCCATTTGTAAGCGGAAACAAATCGCTATATGGATCACCAGCCTTAACAAAAGAATAGTCCATTATTCTTTGTGGACTACAAGGGTTTGTTCCTGATACAACTACGCTAGTAGTTTTAGTGTCTGTACACCCATTATCATTAGCAATAACTGTGTAGATTCCAGATGCATTCAGCAGGGCGTTAGGAATATTTGGATTGGCAGAAGTAGAGGTGAATCCATTCGGTCCACTCCACTTGTATGTACTTCCTCCTGTCGCCGATAATTGTATGGTTTGCCCTACTAAATAGGGACCAGTATTACTTGCTGTTGCTGTAATAGAACTTAGACTTATTGAAGTGGAAGCAGAAGCTGAACAGCCATTTAAGTCGGTAACAATTACTGTATAACTTCCTATATTAGCTTGACCGATATTATTAATACTTGGATTTGCTAATGTTGAGGTAAATCCATTTGGTCCATTCCAAGAATAACTACTCCCTCCTAGAGCATTTAATTGTAAGGTATTACTTGGGCACAAAGGGGAGTTTGTGCTGATTGTTGCAGAAGGTAGGTCATATATATTTAGTTGGAGTGTATCGCTATTGATACTTGTACAGCCATTAATATCTTGACAAGAAGCAAATATTTCATAAGAGTCAATATTCGATAATGTTAAGGAGCTTCCTGTACTGCCATTCGACCAAGTGATAGTTCCGTTACACCCTGTTGCAGTTAAATTGAGCGTACTAGGACTACAAACATTAAGACTTGTAGGCGGTGTAATAGTCGGAGCGTTAGGTTTCGCCTTAATCTGTACTGCTACAACAGCAGAGTTAGTACTTGTACATCCGTTTGTTGAGGTACAAGTGGCAGTAATATTGTAATTACCTACACTGAATAACTTCAAATTTTCCCCTGTATTACCATTTGACCAAGTAATTGTTCCAGTACATCCCGTAGCACTAAGAGTCAGTGTATCTGGACTACATACAGATAGGTTAGCTGGCGGTGTAATAGTTGGAGCATTGGGTCTTGCTTTGATTTCTAAACCTGCAAGTGTGGAGCTAGCATCGCTAGTACATCCATTGATAGTACAAGTAGCCGAAATGGAGTAACTGCCAGTGTTAGAAAGCGTGAGTGTATTTCCCGTGCTACCGTTCGACCAATTGACAGTCCCGTTACATCCTGTAGCAGTGAGTGTGAGAGTACTAGGGCTACAGACGATGAGATTAGCTGGTGGTGTAATAGTTGGAGCATTAGGTTTCGCTTTTATTTCTAGAGCTACGGCAGTTGAACTAGCTGATGTACATCCATTGACAGTACAAGTAGCCGAAATAGAGTAAGTGCCAGTGTTAGAAAGCGTGAGTGTATTTCCCGTGCTAGCATTCGACCAATTGACAGTACCGTTACATCCTGCAGCTGTGAGCGTGAGAGTATTGGGGCTACAGACGACAAGATTAGCTGGCGGTGTAATAGTCGGAGCATTAGGTCTTGCTTTGATTTCTAAACCTGCAAGTGTAGAGCTAGCATCGCT
>JACCEC010634801.1_pt1 | contig 18228 bp, 15 predicted proteins | sample 7450121 | NCBI WGS metagenome assembly JACCEC01 (sample SAMN15323455, study PRJNA562643) | freshwater metagenome | isolation source: river surface water | place: USA:Blue River Watershed | collected 2017-08-18 | reverse complement strand
TGCTATCTCTGAAGTGCGCCAAAATATAAGATCAAATTCCTGTCTGGTTATGTAGTTGAACTAGTCTATGCTATTTTTCTTGCAGCGATTGATCAATTGATGCTGAGTTCAAGAATTTGACTTTTGAAGACCATTATAAAAATCGATAAATTGTAACTTACCGCCGATCTTCGAATCAAGATAGCAAAAGATTTAATTCTTTAAATAATTAATCTCTCCAAGTAAGGATTATTGTTCAATCGACTGTCAGGAATTATGTTTAATTGATTGGAACTAAGTATTACTTATAGTTACCCATCTTGCTAATTCTTTTCTGATGAGTGTGATTATGAGCGACCGTATAGCAAATTCTCCAACAGTAGATCAACTGGCTGTTAATCTTCCTACCTCCCAAGGACAAACTGATGCTCAGCTAGCGGCTAGTAGAGCAATAGAGCTAACTACCTCTGAGCCTAAGTTATCGAATAAAGAGGCGCCTAAATCTCCCCTAGACTCCGCTACTGTTGTAACCATTGCAGATAGCTCAAGCCTTTCGCATACCGCTCCAGAGAGATGCGGTCGGGCTAACTGTGACAGTTCGAGTTCTGCGGTGACCAATGTAGAGGATCAATCCTTTGAAATAAAATCAATTGAGGCTTTAAAAATAGCCGCTGATTTAGGTGATGTAATAGCGCAATTTGATTTAGGCGAGAGTTATTATTATGGTGACGGTGTTGAAATAGATTTAGTTAAAGGCTTACATTATTTTAAATTAGCAGCTGAACATGGTGATGTGGATGCTCAGTTTAATTTAGGAATGATTTATTTAGAAGGTGAAGTCGTCGCGAAAAATTTAAGCAATGCTCTTATTTTTTTTCAAGCGGCAGCTGGTAAGGGTCATTCAGAGGCTCAATATAATTTAGGTTTGATGTATTTCATGGGTGATGGTGTACCCAAAGATGATCATCAAGCTGTGAATTATTTTCGTGATTCTGCGTATTTTGGTCACGCAGATGCCCAATGTCAACTGGGATTCATGTATGAGAAAGGACTGGGTATCGAGCGCGACGAAAGCAAAGCTTTTGATTGGTACTTTAAAGCTGCAATTCAAGACAACGCCATTGCACAATTCGAGCTTGGTAGGATGTATTCAGCGGGTATTGCTGTTACAAAAGATGATGATCAAGCCTTTACATGGTTTATTGCGGCAGCTAAACAAGGACTACAGAGCGCACAGTTGGCACTGTTTTCTTACTACACGAGTGGCCCTGACAAACAGAAAGATTTATATTTGGCTAGCTATTGGTTATTAAAATCTGGCTTGCAGGCCGACGGTAAATCTATCAACTTACAAGGTCTCACTAGAATTTCTTCAAATTTCAGTACTTTAGTTAAATTATTTTTAGACGTTTTAGTTAAGTTTCCAGAATTTGAACAAGTTCAATCATTGCAAGTTAATTACAATGACGTCAAAGACGAAAATTTTGCTTCTATTAGTGAATTTATTCGATCAAACACTACGCTTTTAACATTGAGTTTTACTGGCAGTAAATTAAAAGATAATGACGCCCGTATACTTGCTCAGGCATTAGAAAAAAATTCTACGCTAATTACGTTTAACTACATTGGTGAAGTTGATGAAAGTATTGAAGATCAAATCTTAAACTCACTTGAACAAAATAAGTTAATTCCTAAGCTAAGGCAGTATATGCTTGATCATCCGATTAAGCGCTCCGATATTTTACCGTTAGAAGTGCTTGATATTATGGTTGATAAAATCATCGTTGCATATATTAAGAGTGGTCATTCTTTTGAGTACACTAAAACAGCAGTTGAAGAGTACTTAGTTAGCGTTGCCATCAACAGTGTATCGATAGATTTAAAAAATTAAACTAGGTTGATGCTGTTTTATTGCATATTTTATGTAGATTCAATGCAGCTGCACGATACGAGGCTTACCAAGTTAAAAGCTTACTTTCGGTCTATTAATCGAAACGTATCTTAGTTTATTTAATCAGTACTTTCTTAAATTGTCAGTTGATTGATCATATGTGTTGATCAACTAATGAAATAAAAGCAAATTATTTTTTTTGGAAATTTGATTTCCAAACGGAACTCTTCCTCTCAAGCAATGCTCTGACACAAGCACTTGCGATTGATCCACTTTTCTAAGGATCAAGAATTGAGAGGGAGAAAGCTTCATGTTCTATGTGTCAATGCGTCGGAAATTCATCCGACCAGCATCATGTTTGGCGAGCGCTAGCGTCGCTCTACTTTTATCAGCATGCGGCGGTGGTACCGGTACTGCCCAGTATGCAATCGATTCAACCGGCAATCTGACGTCGGCCAAAGCCACCACCACCATGGCTAATGGGGCGTCTCAAACCACCACAATCAGTAGCACTCCATCAACGACCAGTGGTGGAACGAGCACGACGACCACAACAGGTTCTACGTCCACTACGCCTGCCACGACTGGAACTACTACCGGAACAACTGGAACAACTGGAACGACAACGGGCACAACAACCGGCACTTCATCGGGGACAACTACAGGTTCAACCACAGGTACTGCGACAGGTACTTCAGCCGGCGCGGTGAGTCCGCTGGTTCCATTTGGCCAAACGGGTACCTTCACATTAACGTTTAACGATGAATTTGACACATTTAATACGGCTAAATGGAACGACGCGATTTGGTACGAGACATCGAATGCCACAAAAAACTATACGGTATCGAATGGCACGTTAAAAATTTGGCCTCAGCGCGATGCAACGGGTAAATTTTTCAATCGAACGATAGATACCGATGCAAAGTATTACCAGACGTATGGCTATTTCGAAATTGAAGCCAAGCTACCCATAGGTAAGGGTACGTGGCCGGCGTTCTGGTTGTTTAATCATATCGGTGCACGTCGACCTGAAATTGACATCATGGAGGCCTATTCTGGCGGTGGTCCAAGCTCAGGATGGTCTGATGCGAATTTGCATCCGACGGCTTACGCACCTACAGTATGGATTGATGCTGGTGTACTCGCAGGTACCAAGACGATTGTTACACCTGATCTTTCAGCAGCGTTCCATAAATATGCGGTGAAATGGGAAGCGACTAAACAAACTTTTTATCTTGACGGGAAAGTCGTTTATACCGTTAATGTCGCCATGCCAGACCCGATGTACATCATGCTCGACCTTTGGTACGGCAGTGCCAGCGGTGCTGCGGATGCGACTACGCCGGTAGGTATTACTAATTCATATGAAGTTAATTACGTTCGTGCATGGAAGCTGAGTTGATTGATTTGAGTTGATTGTTGCGATGGATAGGGTTGGAATATTTACCCTAACTACTGCAGGTTCAGTCTCTAGTAGTAACGAATGTTTTTTAAGGTCAGCCTGGTGCTGACCTTTTTTTGTTTTACGCTAAGAATGGCTTTAATGATTAGCTAGATGATGAGCGATGCATACACTCATTTCATTGCGCTATATCTCTTCTGCAATTGCTTTCGTGATCACTGTCTCAATTGCTGTCACTACCCTCAGTTTTAGTCCACCTCTGCGCGCTGAGTCACGATTTCAATCGCGTGTAGTCACACCAACACCGACCTTGATTCAGGATGGCGCAGTTATTAGCTTAGCTTGCGACCGAATTTATAGTGGAACATTACCGCTAGTTGGTAAGCGTAGTGTAACTGTGCGTCCCGCACCCGGTTGCAAGACGGCGATGATCACACCCGCAGTCCCTATTACTGGTTGGACTAAGCAAGGAACGATCTGGTCGGCAGCTATTAATTTCGAGCCACGTATGGTTCAGGTGGGTGCTTCCTTGGTGGCACTCGCCCATGAGCCGAATGATATGCAGACGTGGTATGCAGGAGAAGGAAAGGGACGCGACAGCGTGCGCATACAAGAGTTTAATCATGACTTGCGTGGTGCGACGATAGTTTGGCGTGCAGAGGATTGGCTGATACTGGCTCAAACGATTGCTGACAATGATCGTGGCTTGATACGTATTTCACAGCCACCAGAGGAAGATTTTAAATTTCCTGCTAAGACAGCGTTTTACCTTGAGGGCCAGCGCTGGATGCTGAATTCACCCGGAGAGTGGATTTATCATCAAGGACGTTTATTAGTTTGGCCGGAAGATGGATTGTCGCCTGAAGGCAGAACCTGGGCGGTATCGCGCGGTGTTGGGATTGATACGCATGCTTCGTCAGGTATTCGGATTGAAGGCATCACGCTTTTTTTAGCGACGCAAGGTGTTGTTGGTAGTGAGACCCGCGATTTGACTGTCGTCGATACGCATATTGTTAATTCCGAAGAAGACGCTATCGTGATCGGTGGTTCGGGTACACGCATTTCGCGCGTTAAAGTAGATGGCACGGTTCAAAATGGTCTTCGTGCGACGGATGATGCAACCGATGTTCGTATTGAAGATAGCGTGATTCGGGATGCCGGCATGCTAGGCATGCCTAAACGATCGAAGGGAGCCATAATTTTTGAACAAGCTCGAGGTCATGTGATTCAGCGCAATATCATTCAGCGTGCAGGTTACTTGGGGATTCGTGCATTTCGTGATGCGATTGTCGATCAAAACCATATTGATCAGGTGTGTTTACGAATGACAGATTGCGGTGGTATTTACACCGCGGCACGCGATCGTTTACCTTTGCGAACTCGTATTGAAAATAATCATATTAGTAATGTGCAGGGCCGCTGGTCGTATGCTATTTATCTGGATGATTTTGCGAATGGCGTAGTAGTGAATAAAAATCAGACTATTGCTAACTCTAGCGGCATGCAATTACATGATGGTTTCGCTAATTTAATTAGCGGCAATTTATTCAAAGATAGTACCTATCAACATATACTGTTTAATGAGACTTCACGCTCAAGTACTCTGTATGGAAATCATGTGAGTGGAAATCAGTTTGTTTCATTATCGGGTGTGCCCGTATTTAGATTGTGGAGTGGGCGGGGTGGTGAGCATTTGTCACGATTTGCGAGTTTTACCCATAATCGTTACGCAGGTAGTCCAGATCAGTTTGCTCAGCTAGAAGGTACAGGCCTCGTTAGTCGAGATGAATGGGTGAGGCGTATGGGCGATGCGAATCCTGAATTTATTTCAACGGGATCGCCTCCACAGCTGCCCGGGAAGCGCTAATAAAAATAAGATATTGGTGACTAGATAGCGTCGACCTAATCGCTTGGGTTCCATCGCAAGTCGGTATAGCCACTCAAGTCCGGCGCGTTGCCAGCGAATCGGAGCGCGCGCTAAAGTGCCCGCGTGATAATCAAATGCAGCGCCCACGCCCACCATCACCATCGGTAATCGTTGGCGATGAGTCGCCATCCATTTTTCTTGTTTAGGGCAGCCTAGCCCAACGAAAAGCAATCGCGCCCTTGAGTCCGAGATCAGCGCTATCAGTTCGTCGTCCTCCTTTGCAGTCAAAGCACGAAAGGGCGGTGATATCAGACCAACTATTGGTAACTTTGGAAAAGCGCTATGTAGTTTCTTTTCTAATTGATTCAATGTTGATTCAGTACTGCCGAGTAGAAATACTGGTATCTGTGGTTGTTCTGCTGCGCTCAAGAGCTTCCACATTAAATCGGGGCCGTTGATACGTTGCTGATCTGGCCATCCGATTTTTCTCATGAGCCACGCCAGTGGAGCGCCGTCAGGTGTGCGCATGTCAGCAGATGACAAAGCTTGTTTTAACTCTGGGTCCGTTTTGGCACTAATCACCGAATGAACATTACAGGCGCACACAACGCGAGATTGTCGTGCCTGAGTCCATTGCGTGATGATCGATTCGGCTTGTTCCCAGGAAATCGCATTAATAGATATCCCGAATAGCTCAACAGATTGGTCAGACATAGCTAAAGTGTATGTTGTTCTAATTAAGCCAGTGATTTAACCGCACTGTCAGCGATGTGTCGCTGATGCCTCGCAAAACTTCATACAGCGATTGCGCTGAAGATAGCGCATTCCACCTACAAAGAGAGAATTCATGTTTTCTACCTTGCTTGAGCAGGCGATGCAGCATTCCCGCGAGCGAATGCGGGAAGCCTTTGCAGAGTTCAGCAAACATGAACATACACAAAAAATAGTAGAACTCGATCAGATCGATCAGTTACCAACCCCTGAAAAAGTGCATTTACCGTACCGTGATCTTTCTTTTGATTGGGTGGCTTGTCATGAACTGATTGAGCACTACACGACCCATGAGCGACAAGTACGTCTGTTACGTGAATTACTGCGTGTTTCACGTAAGGGTATTTTTCTTTCGACGACGAATCGTTACCATCCCTTAGCGCGCTGGATGAAAGAGGGGCGAAAACAAACACTATTAACTTCATTTGATATTAAAGCGTTGGTCGATGTGTTACCGGGTAAACCAAACTGGAAGCTTGGCCACGTGCGCATCATCGGACTTAAAGCCTATTATTTTTTGATGATATGGAAAAAGGGATACGAGCCCGAACATGTAAGTGCAGACACAGCAATAACTACGCCGCCTTCTGACATCACTCCATCATCAGTAAGATCGACTCTACATAGCCAGTGATGACGTTAGTGTTTTTAGTGCATTGATAACAAAGGTGGAATACCTTCGCAGTATCGCGATACTAACTGCAAGTTATCAACGCGACGATCAGGTGGTATCCAATCACCCACTTCAATTAAAAAATCATCCAAGGTCTGCCACAGATCGAGGCTATCTATATCTTGGCTATGGCACCAAAGATGAAATATCCCGCCTTGACGTAATGTATAGGCTAAAAGATGGCGTAATCGATCTAGCCAATCACCGTCTTGTAAAACTAATTCGCACAGTGGCCATCGTTCACGCCATGATGGTTGGGACAAAAAATTACGTAGCAACACTCGGCGTGGATGCGGATAAAACTGCAGGCTGGTAGGTAATTCTAGCGGTTGTCTTCCTGTGTCGATGCGAAAATTTTGTGTAGTGCGTGCATAGCGAAAGCCCGCAGCCCTCACCATACCGCAATGAATAGGCCGGTATTTACCCCCTGGATAACAAAAGCCTTGGATAGGTTTTCCTAAAATATCTTGCAAGGCCAATTTACCTTCGGTTATTTGTCTGAGTGCTTCGTCCATAGATAAGTTGGAAAGATAACGATGCTCTAATGTATGGGAGCCCACATCAAAATTTTCTGCCAATTCACGCATCTGTGATGATTGTAGTACTGGAGGCCCCTCAGAGTTACGAATAGGAATATGAAAGCTCGCAGGTATGCCTCGCTTGTGTAGTAGTTCGGCTAGCCGCATGTCGAGTGGATGACCGTCATCGATTGAAAGACTAAATACAGTGTGCTTCATAGAACTATATCAATAGCTGTCATGGTATTTTTCTGCTTTGGCGTTGTTGGTTATACCAATGTATCCATCCGGTCAGTCTGCCTAGGGTAATGGCGATACCTTGCTTGAATTCGGCCCCTAAGTGCCCCTTTGCTAATGGTTTGATCAGCGGAGAAAACAAACCGCGAATAATCACCCACAGAGGTAATTTATGTTTTGCATACATAGCACCGGTGCCGCGCGCTCTTAGCAGCGCTGAACGTCGTGCTATTTGACTGCATGGATCATGCTCGCTAACGACACGATGATGAATTTTTGCGCTGGGTTCATGAGCAATAAGAGCACCTGTGCGTAGCGCACGTAAAACAATGTCGGTTTCTTCACCAGCTCCAAACCATTGGCCTATACCTAAGCGTCCGTCAAAGCCGCCCACATCGCGAATCAATTTTCGTCGAATGAACAAGGTGATAGATGAAACGGGATAGTCTCTGAATCGTGATGAGCGCTTCCAGCTGAGTAATCCAGCAGGATGCACTTCATTTTGTTCTACCCATTGGCAGATGACGCCTTGCGGAGTATCGGCTCGCTCGCTTCTTTCCATGATGCGTTCCAACGAATCCGGCTCATACCAGCAATCATCATCCGGAAATCCCAGCCACTGCCCAGTGGCCATTTCAGTTCCCGCATTTCTTGCCAAGGCTAAATTGGGTGGGTGGTGCCATAAGTGCCGAATCACTAAACCTAAACAGCGGGCTCTGGTTACGATGGCTTGAAGTCGTTGGTCGGCATTCTGATCAACGACGATAATTTCGAAATCATTAAACGTTTGTAAAGCGAGCGAATCAAATAGTCGGTGCAATTCATTAGTGCGTCCGACGGTTGCAAGAATCAGCGACAGCTTACGCATGCTTCGCATATCGTTGATTTGTTTGTAAGAGCTGACGAAGTTTACGAATTTGAAAGCGAGCCAGATGCAGCAAACGAGCTAATGGATCGTCTTCTGAGTACTTTAGACGAACTTGAAGATCTTCATGCATAGCAGCCAGTCGATTTGCCGTTGAAGCACTTCCCTCATGTTCCCGAAATGCTGTCAGTGGAAAACGCAGTTGATATGGATCTGCAAGCAATGAAAGGCGTAACCATAAATCATAGTCCATCGCATAGCGCAGTTCTGTAGTAAAGCTTCCCGATTTTTGCAGTAACTCGCGTGTAACAAATGTTGCAGGGTGAGGAATGAAATTGCCTTTCAACAGAGCTTGGCGCGTATAGGTAGGTACGTTGAAATTTTCGGGTCTAAGCTTGCCATCAATAAGACTGGAAATTCGGCCAAAAAGCCATTGACATCCAGTGGTCTTAAATCGTTCAGCAACGGTTGATAATACATTGGCGTGAAGATAAAAATCATCTGAATGTAAGCAGGCAATAATATGACCAGTTGCTTCTGCAATACCAGCATTCATAGCATCACTGATTCCAGCAGCTGGCCTGTGAAGTAATTTGTAAGGTATGGTAATTGATTGAATTTTTTTTAGTGTGTCATCTGTAGAGCCACCATCAACAAATATATATTCAATGCTGACTGAATTTTGGCGTACTACAGAACGTATCGATTGTTTTATCCATTGTGCACTGTTGAGGGTACAGGTAATGATAGAAAAATCAGGAGTCGTCATTTGAATTCAATACCGAGTAGTGAGTGGACCAGGAGGAAGCGCATAAAAATTCAGTAAAACACGAGCGGCCTGCATTGCATTTGATGGATATTGAGAGGGCGTTGTTTTGATTGGGTGAAGACTAAATTTTAGTAATCCTTTTACCAAAGACAGCATGTCATCAAAAAGCTGTAGTTGCGATTCATTGTTGGCGTAGATTGCTAATTCAGGCGTTCCTCCACGACGCAATGCAAAGACAGTTTTGCCGAGTGCAAGAGCTTCAAGCACCGTCGTTGCGCATGATTCTTCGCAGATAGAAGGAACAACAATTGCAGTTGCAGCATTCGTCAACTGCAAAGTTTTTTGACCATTTTTCCAGCCAAGAAATGTCACCCATGGGAAGGCTTTGCGGAGTGAATCTTCATCCGGGCCACTACCAGCTACACGCACTTGCAGTGATTGATGTGAATGTGTGGATAACGTTCGTAAAAACGGTTCGACGCCTTTGGCAGCATAGAGTTTGGCAGCGATAAAGACTTGTGTTCGGTCAGATAAGGATGAAGTAATCTCTTTGGTTGGCTCAGCCAATGTTAGTCGTATGCTCTCGATATCAATAAAATTATGTAAAATCATGCCGCTGCTTGAAGAGCCAAAGCAGCGCTGCATATTCGATCGTAATTGTCGCGAAACAAAAATAGTTTTATGGCGTTTGATTCCTTGATCTACTTCGTTTCGGTATTGATTAACTGCAAAGGCAGAGACCAGTCGTTGAACAACATTCGGATAGTTGCTGCGACATTCTGCGCAGGTTTTAGAGTCAATGCTGGTACAGACTTCGTTATTTCTAAATCGAGTATGAGTCAAGCAGTCGCTGCCTTGATCATGCCGAGTTTGAATAAAATTGATCTGTTCAGGTAAATGAAAGGCAAGGTTGGGGAGATGGCCGTGATAATGAATCGCGTCATAAGCTGAGCACCGGCGAAGTATGGCTGTAGCAAACCGTTTAGCCATCCATGTTCGTTTCCAAGGCATGAACACGCCTAGCGACATTTCTTTCCATCCCGTGAATTGGCCGTGTAACTCAGGAAAAAACTGCCCATCGAATATCATTTTTTCTTCGGCATCATCGGGCCGAAAATCATCATTGCCCATTAAGTCGACCGTGTGCCCGTCAGTGATGAGGGCCCGTGATAGGGCAAGTACATGCCGCGCAAGACCGCCCATGCCTGGTGTCGGAAGATCTTCGCTGACCATTAATATGCGCATCCTAGTCGGTGCGTGGTATCAGGCGGCGCACTACAGATAGCACTAATATTCTTTCAGCGTCATTGCTGAGAAAAATAAAGCCGAATAGGCATAGCACAACGGAAGCACCACTCAGTTGTATGAGGAGGCCAAGGACACTAGCGTCAACTACCCATCGTAAAGGTAACGCGATCAATAGCGCAGCAAAGCCACTAGAAAGACTAGGTAGCCACGCAAATTTAAACGTATCCTTCAGCGAGATCGGGACAGTACGGTTGTGCACGTATACAAGAAATAGAGCAGCCATGATTGCGGACGCTAACAAATGAGCTAGCGCTGCGCCCTGAATGCCTGCGATGAGTGTTCCCACGTAGACCATGGGTACACCAAGTACTCCGCGCGCTAATGCGAAGCGACCTGTTACTTTGGGATGTCCAAGACCATCATTGATTAATGAGGGAATTTGAGTGAGTGAGTCGATCAATAATGCCAAGGTGATGAGCAGTAGGATAGGGTAGCCATCGTTAACAAATTCAGGCCCTACCCACCGACGCAAAAAATCTTCACCAACTAAAGCTATGAGACCAAGTACGGCGAAATTTAGATAAGTTAGCCAGCGAGTCGAATCTAGATAGAGTTGTCGCAATACGTTTGGATTTCCACCAACTGCCAGAGTAGATACGCGCGGATACACTACACTGCCAATTCGGTAGGTAAGCCCTAAAACTCGACTGGCTAATTGATTAGGTACGGTATACAAGGCAAGTGCAATTGGTCCTGCGATTGCTCCAATGATGAGTTTGTCTGCATGCTGATGCAACATGGAAGCTAAGCGTGACAGATACGCATACGCTGAAAAATGAGTGAGCGTGCGACGAATATCCCGTCGCGGCCAGACAGGACTAGTAAAGATACCCAGATGTTTTAGCAAGCCGATGAGCCATACCGTATTTATGGCGGCGACTACTACTCGTGCTGTCATCACTCCAACGATGCCGCCACCTGCTACAGCGACATAAGCCGAAATCAAATTAACGACCACCCCAAAAAATGCCTCGCCCTGAGCTGATCGGTCATAGCGTTGCAATGCTTGCGGAACGGACACCAAATAGTTTTGCCATTGAGTGAGTGCGAAACCCACAGCAGCGATCTTTAATGTGAGTAGGGTTTCTGCTAAGAGTGTCGTCGAAACACTGAAATAGTGAAGTACTACCCCACCGCCAATCAGCAACAGCAGTCCACCACCGATTACTCCGATAACGCCATAGAAGAGTGCGCCGAACCAAAATGTTTCAGCAAATCGTGCCTGATCTTTTTGTGCGTGATATTGCGCTAGATATTTGATGGTACCGGCTGATAGATTTAAATCCAAAATACCGAAGTAACCAACGACGGAAGTAATTAAGGTGATGATGCCAAAGCCTTCCAACCCTAATCCTGAAATAAGAAAAGGCACAGTGGCTAATGCGACTAGTGCCGGTATCGCTATGCCGCTTAGATGCCACAATGAATTACGCAATAGCATGATGTGGCTGAAACCTAGTGTTAAAACTTTGGGATTGCGAAGAGTGAAGATAAGGCAGTGCGAGCGTAAAACCAATAAGCAACATGCTGCGAAATTCAATAATGGGTGTGCCGATTAACAGCGTAGGAATCCAAAATAAAAAACCAGCAAATCCTGCATCGGCTAGCAGAGCACTCGTGCCTGACAAGAATTTTCTTCGTTGAAGATAGTGAATGATAAATGCGAGTAGCAGGCCAAGAAAAAGTGTCAGGCCAAGTATTCCTGATTTAAGAACGACGTGGCCAAAGCCACTGTGAACAAAATCAAATTTCCCAAAGTGGTAGTCGAGGATATCTTCATTGCCGTAAAAGCTACCCCAGCTACCCAAACCGAACCACCAGTTTCCTTCAAGGCTGCGCGCCGCCGATTCTAATTCATAGAAGCGACTGGTTTCAGTAGCACGATCAGGTCCAACGTCATACAACAACGATGAAAGAAAACCCGTATTTTGGTCGTTAACATTAAATTGCAAACGCTGACGCAGTAGCGTGGCGCTAGCAATCATCATGGCGCCGGCGCTTACAATAACTACCCCAACACGTCGCCGCCAAGGTAATTGCCAGATCAATACTAAGGTCATTAAAGCTAAACCAATCAGCGATGAACGCCGGAATGACAGTGCAACGGTAGCTATTTCTGTCAGTAGCCAAGCACTTATAAAAATACGCTGCCAAAGAGTGAGACGAACACTCGGCATCAATAACAACCATGCTAGACAAAAAGCCGCTAGTGCGGCGATATAGTTATCACCAATATCAAAAAAAACCAGCTTCATGTCTAAGCTCTCAAAATTGCGATAGGGATTAGCGCTATCACCCTCAAAAAACTGATAACGAATCAATCCAAATAAAGCCCGCACACCAGCTAGGATTAGCAGTAATTTGATTAACGACTGCTGATTTTCATGCGTTGTTAAGGTGCTGAATAACAGCCAGCTAAAAAGTAGCAAGTTAAGAATATTGAGCAATCCGTTATAACTTAGGATGAGTGTCAGCTCTTTGTCGGCAACTAAGCCGACTACTACATGAGCTAATAACAGAAAAGAAAAGGCTGCCAGAAATCGTGAAAAAGGGGCGCTCTTGTGGTGTGTTGAGCTAGTCGCACTCTGGCGAGTTGCCGCTGCAGCGACTGCTACCCACAATAAGATGTTGATTAAGGAAAAATAAAATAAGCCCGTACCTCGTGCATACAAGGTGTTTTCTTCTTGTAGTTGTCCCCAGGTCGATGAGGAAAAAAGTATAAGAATCGTAATGAAACCTAGCGTAACAGCGGCAGGTTGACGCCAACAAGCGGCCAGCAAAAATGGCAGCGCAATCACAGCGGCGAGTAAAACAAAAAAGGTATCGCTGGCTGCCGTAACATCCATAGACATATGATTCTAAAATCGCATGCGAGGTTGCTCGGTGGGCCCGCGATAGACAAGTTCAGCGTGGCTCGCTGCAGTGGCCGCTAAAAAGTGACGATACGTACGCAGGATACCTTCGCGTAGCGGAATGTTGGCAGTCCATCCCAGCTGATTCATTTTGCTTGAATCGAGCAATTTCCTAGGTGTGCCATCGGGTTTGCTGCGATCAAACGTGAGTTGTCCTTCGTAGCCAATAATGTCTGCTATTAGCTGCGCCAGATTAGCGATACTAATTTCTTCGCCACTACCTACATTGATATGTGAACACTGAGGAGTGATCAAGGTATTCAGTTGTTCACGTTCATGCTGCATCAACCGCAGACAAGCCAACGCTAAATCATCAACATGCAGGAATTCCCTTAAAGGCGTGCCACTACCCCAAATAAGTACTTCATCTGCATTGGAGTGATAGGCATCGTGAATTTTTCGTAATAGCGCAGGTAACACATGACTACTTTCGGGATGAAAATTATCTCCCGGCCCATACAGATTAGTCGGCATCAGGCTCCGAAAATCAGTGCCGTATTGGCGGTTATAACTTTCACAAAGTTTGATGCCTGCAATTTTAGCAACAGCATACGGCTCGTTGGTTGGCTCTAGCGGCCCATCGAGTAGGGCGCTTTCTCGTATGGGCTGGGTCGCTAAGCGAGGATAAATGCACGACGAGCCTAAGAATAATAACTTTTGTACTCGGTGGTTCCAGGCCTGATGAATGACATTCGCTTCTATTTGTAAATTTTCGCGTATAAATTCAGCTGGCTGCGTATTATTAGCGTGTATCCCGCCCGCTTTAGCAGCAGCTAAATAGACGGTATTGATTTGTTCGTTCGCAAAAAATTCTGCTACCTGTTCTGCGTCGAGTAAATCAAGCTCATCATGTGAACGCAATACGAGTTGGCAATCGCTGCGATCGCGCAGGGCACGAACTAACGCTGAACCCACCATACCACGATGACCCGCGACGAAAATTCGCTCTATCGAATTACTCATGATGAGCATAGGCTTTAAAGCCGTTTTGACGAACGAGTGCATATTTTCGAGCCGCTGCCAAATCGGCTTCAACCATTTCCTGGACAAGTTCTTTAAGCGTGGTGCGAGCAGACCAGCCTAACTTTTCTTTGGCGCGGCTGGCATCCCCAAGCAAGGTGTTAACTTCGGTTGGCCTAAAATAACGTGGGTCTACGCGCACAATAACTTGTCCACGTTTCACATGTTCGATGTCACCGGACGATTCGATATGAGCGACTTCTTCTACACCTTCGCCGCTCCAGGTAAGTTGCATACCAATTTCATTAGCGGCAGCGTTGACAAAGTCACGAACACTTGTTTGATAGCCTGTCGCAATCACAAAATCTTCGGGTTGATCTTGTTGCAGCATCAGCCATTGCATCTCTACATAGTCGCGTGCATGTCCCCAATCGCGTAAGGCATCTAGATTGCCGAGATAGACGCAGTCCTGTAGTCCTAGTGAAATCTTTGCGAGAGCTCGAGTTATTTTTCGAGTAACGAAGCTTTCGCCACGCAAGGCTGGCTCATGATTAAACAGTATGCCGTTACAGGCGTACATATCGTATGCCTCGCGGTAGTTGACGGTAATCCAGTAGGCGTACAACTTAGCGGCAGCATACGGGCTGCGAGGGTAGAAAGGTGTTGTCTCACGCTGCGGTGTCTCTTGAACTTTACCGAATAGCTCTGATGTAGATGCTTGATAAAAGCGAGTCTTTTTTTCTAGACCGAGAATACGGATAGCTTCGAGTAGTCGTAAGGTTCCCAACCCATCGGAGTTAGCGGTGTACTCCGGCTCTTCAAAGGAGACGGCGACATGACTCTGGGCTGCGAGGTTATAGACTTCGTCGGGTTGGACTTGCTGCATTATCCGAATTAACGAAGCGGTATCGGTCATATCACCGTGATGCAAAACAAAGCGCAGCTCGGGCTCATGAGGATCTTGATATAAGTGATCGATACGTCCTGTGTTTAACGATGAACTGCGACGTTTTACACCATGAACTTCATAGCCTTTACTTAGCAGTAGCTCGGATAGATATGCACCGTCTTGTCCTGTTACGCCAGTGATCAACGCTTTTTTTCTCTCCAGAGAAAAATTTTGAATAAGGTTCATCCGAGTTCGTCCAATAATATAAAGGACTGATTGTGAGCACTATAGATATTCGTACTTTGTGCATTCGCAGTCTGGGGCAGCTACTATCGATTTGCTCAATAAAAAACCACGCTGTTTCAATACCCATTCGGATTTTGTTTTTGCCAGCGCCAATGATCGTTAACCATTTGCAGCAATGTCTTCTCTGCTTTCCAGTTGAGTAGTTCTTTGGCTTTATTGGCCGAGGCATAGCACGTAGCAATATCACCGGCACGACGTGGTGCGACGGTAATCGGAATCGAGGCACCACAGGCTTTTTCGAACGCCGCCACTGCTTGCAGCACGGTGACACCTTGCCCGGTTCCGAGGTTGACGGTACAGCTGCCGGCTCGTGAATACAAACGGCTTAATGCAGAAAGATGACCTTGTGCGAGGTCCATCACATGAATATAGTCACGCACGCCTGTACCGTCAGAGGTAGGGTAATCGTTACCGAATACGGAGAGATGAGGAAGTTTACCGACCGCGACCTGAGCGATGTAGGGCATTAAGTTATTTGGCTGACCGCGTGGATCTTCGCCTAACAATCCACTTTCGTGCGCCCCCGCTGGGTTGAAATACCGTAGCGTGGCAATGCGCCATTCGGCGTCGGCTTCACTAAGGTCATTGACTATTTGTTCAACAAATAACTTCGATCGACCGTATGGATTAGTAGCAGACAGTGAGGCGTTTTCAGCGATCGGTACCTGTGTTGGTTCACCGTAGACGGTGGCGGAAGAACTAAAGACTAGTTTTCTGACTCCGTGCTGATGTAACACCTTCAACAGAGTAATGCTACCAGTGACATTGTTATCGTAGTAGTCGAGTGGTTTACTGACGGATTCACTGACTGATTTCAGTCCGGCGAAATGAATGGCGGCGCTAATGTTTTCTTGCGATAGTAGTCGCATCAATGCAGATTCATCACGTACATCAATGAGGTGAAAGGGCAGCTCTTGCTTGCAAATTATCTGTATGCGATCAATAGTTTTTTCTGAGCTATTACTGAGATTATCAACAGCGACTACGCGCCAACCTGCTTTGAGCAAACAGACGCAGGTATGTGATCCTATGTAACCGGTCGCGCCGGTGACAAGTATGGTTTCGGCCATCGTTGATTAGCTTTCAGAGTGTCGTAGACAGAGAAGAAATGTCACTATGACTGCGGCAGCGATATCAAAACACCAGTCAGTAAGTGAGCCATTGCGATACGGCAGGAAGTATTGAATGCCTTCGTCGATAAGACCAAGGCTTGTAATAAGTAAGAGGCTAAAGATTGTGCGAACTATTCGACTACCAGTAATCGAGTGAAAGCTAAGGATAGACATCAAACTATACGCAAGAAAATGTAATAGCTTGTCACCGAAGTGAGCAGACAAGTGATTTGCTTGACCTGGCACAGAGCCAGCGCTAATCATAATGACAAAAAAAAGAAGTAATAAATAAAGCGGTAGTAGCCGAAATTTTATGCTCACCACACTTGAGTTGTTCACGATACCTAAATCAAAAAGCATTTCTATCCGTCCATCCTTTAAAGGCAGTCCAAAGAATTATTTTCACGTCCATCCAAAATGACCAGTGTTTAATATATTGAAGGTCATAGGCGACTCGGCGCGCCATTTTTTCTCTGGTATCGGTTTCACCACGAAAGCCGTTAATTTGCGCCCATCCGGTAATGCCGGGTTTGACGCGATGTCGTTGCATGTACATGATGAGTTTGTCTTTGTACAAATCATTGTGTGGTAGAGCGTGTGGGCGCGGCCCTACAACTGACATATCACCTTTAAGTACATTTAAGAATTGAGGTAGCTCATCTAAGCTGGTACGTCGAATGAAGCGACCAATCGGTGTAATCCGCGGATCATTGCGAGTAGCTTGGGTGATCTGTTGGTGTGATTCTGCATGTAGCTGCATGCTGCGAAATTTGTATACATGGAAGACACGGCCATTTAAGCCAAGGCGTGGTTGGCTGAAAAACACCGGTCCACGCGAGGTGAATTTGATAGCAATGGCTAGCGTTATTAGTATGGGTGCGAGCATGATGAGTACGCATAGCGCAAAAATTCGATCAAATAGTTCTTTTAGTAAGCCATGAACATCGCGAATCGGTGGGCAATTCAGCTCGACAGCAGCCATGCCTAAAAAATCGCCTGACTTATGACTCAGCAAGCTCATAGCGGAGGTATCCGGTATCCAACGTATATCAACAAGGCTATTTCTTAGCAGGTAGTGTAGTTGGCGAAGCTGCGATGATTCATTTAGCGCAAGTGTGATCCACACTTCATGTGCTTGATGCTTTTGTATGGCGGACGGCAGTGTATGCATGTCGCGGATGATCTCTATACCTTTTTGAGGGCATATCGACGCAGAGACATCGTACAGGCCACAAATAACATAGCCAGTCGATTGATGATGTTGGGCGCGCTTATGTAGTTCTTTACCTGCAGCACCGTAACCGATGATGATGACGCGCCGCTGGTTGTAACCATGTTCACGTAGGCTCTGCATACAAGTGCGTATCAGTAAGTGTATGAAGGTGATGCTGGCGACCGATAAGAGGTGCCACGTAGCAATCCACGTCCACGAGAGTGAATGACTCGGTTGAGTTAGCGATACAAATAGAACGCCGACACCGATAATTAAACTCAGCGAGGCGGCCATCTGACAGAAAGTGACAGCAAAAGGATGATTGTGCGAAAGCATGCGAAATTCAAATCGCGGTAGCATCGGTAAAGCGAGGGCGGCACAAAAGTAAGTGACGATCAGGTGCGAATTTGAGAGTGTCTGTAGTGGTACGGACAATTGTAATAGTGCTGCGCTGTGGGCCAATGCAAAAATGATGATGATATCGAGAACGCGCACTGCATACTCAGTGAGTGATGAATATTCTTGGGTGATGTCCCGCATGTCTCGTGTCGCGTTG